>ERZ777305.262-NODE-262-length-88703-cov-4.276036_pt1 | contig 88703 bp, 70 predicted proteins | sample MGYA00374965_ERZ777305 | MGnify/ENA primary metagenome ERZ777305 (study PRJEB29328, sample SAMD00013331) | mouse gut metagenome | study: EMG produced TPA metagenomics assembly of the Metagenome analysis of fecal microbiota from mouse which was promoted... | reverse complement strand
AATGTGTAAAAGTATTCTTTAAAAATTTTAGAAAGGAAAGGTTATTTGCAGAATTAAATTATGGAGAAAACAAACAAGGAAATATTAAACGCTGTGGAAAGGTTATTGCACGGCATCCATATGGGACAGCGGAGAAAAATACACAATCTATGTAAGAACAATATTTTATGGAAATATAATCATAGCTGTAGTAAGGGTATAATGGATGAAAAAACAATAATAAGCCTGAATACAATAATTGCTCCATCCGAAATAAAAAGGCTTGAGCAGGTTCACCATTATATACACAGACTGTCTCCAAATCATACAATTATAACAGGCATTTATTGTATTCATAAAGCTGTAGATAAAAATATAAAAAAACATTACTTTGATTACACAATAATTTTTTCTGACGGACTGGCGTGCTATATACAGATATTCGGAAACAATCTTCCATCAAAAATTCACAGAGTGGTATCAATAACGGAGTCTGTATATATTATGCAGGAGTCTGAAATCCTGTACGTTGAAGCCATGGGCGGTCATACAATCTGGCATTGCATGAATACTACAATAGAATCCACCGATTCTCTCAAAAATGCCGTAATCAGGCTTTCTGATAATTTTGTCAGAGTACACAGAGGCTATACGGTAAATAAAAAAATGATTGCAAGCATACAAAGATGCAGCGTAAGCATGATAAACGGGGATGTTATCCCTATCCCCTATAAGAAATATGTTAATGTGAGAAGACTGCTGCTGGCAGAGTGATTATAATGTGTTTACATAAGTAAGGCAATAAATAATCTTCTGATATTTTTATCAAAAGCATATAACGGCTATAGATTTTAGCCGTTATATGCTTCTTCTAATACTTTCATGATATGTGCAGTCATCTGTACTTTTCATAAAGCTCCTTATAGTTATAATTCATTACCGTATTTCTGAGCCAGTTTATAATATCCGTATAATTTTCTTTTGTAACCATATTTACTCCGTCTCTCATTTCCTCAAAAATCAAATATTGTATGTCTATGTCATAATGGGCTAAATCCTCGTAGCTGTCTAAATCTGTCATCATCTCAATATTGTTATAGGCAGGAAAATACAATTTACAATTTTCACACTCAAGGAGCTCTTTCATAGAATACTCATATACCTTCATGCTTATGTCCAAATCGCCGTCTAACGCCCTGTCATAATAATATATGAGACTAAAGGGAGAATAGAAAAGCACAAATGTTGTATCGGGGTATTTTAAAACAGTCTCCTTAATTTGTTGAACTGACTGTTTTGCATTATGGTCAATTACTGCCTGTTTTTGCTTTATATCCTTGCACTCCCCATTATAATTAACATGTTTCAGTACATTATAATGTCCAAAAAAATTTGTATGGTCATCATACCATGCATATGCGTTTTTCAGATTTCCGGCATAATTATTTTTCAGCACATTCATTGTACGCTCAAACAGAATATTTTTATTTAATAAATAATTTACATCGTTAAAATAATTGTCGTCATATAAATACTCCGGCAATTCCCACCTTGTCACGCCATATTCATATCTTGTCAATACATAAAAATCTATATTTCCAAATATATACCGCACATTTTTCTGTCCGGCTAAATCGACGCTGTTTACCCAGTCCTTCGCCGTACAGCCTGTATAAGTAAGCTTTAATGTATTTATATCATACGCCTTATCAAACCATTCACAGTTAAAATTCATTGACATTGACGAGCCTACTATAGCCCCATTATAATCAGCATTTTTTGCCAGTCCCGGATTTTGATATACACCGTCGTCCGCATATACCTCCCTTCCAAACCATGGCATGTGATACTGATACAGAGGGTCTGCCGCAAAATTCAGACCTGCAATTATTATTAATCCTAAAATAGCCGTTATAGCAAACACTAATATATATTTTCCCGACTGATTTCTCTCTTTCATACCTGCTTCCTCTTAAAAGTTCCAATATAAAAAGGTACTGACTCCTGACAACGACACAATTCCCCATATAAGAATAATTCCGCAAATGCCTGCCCTTATTGCTGTGGGCTTAAAGCTGTCAAGTCTTTCATTAGTATTTTTTGCCTGAAGGCAGACGCATAATGATATTACAATAAATACTGCCCAAAGGCAATATATGTATTCCCCTTTTCCTATTTCCTCCAGCACAAACTTAAATTCAGGCAAAATAAAGGCAGCCTTTATATCTGATAATACAGGTGTAATATTCATGTAAGCTATTTCCTTAAAAAGCTTAATTGCCTGATAAACGCTGTCCGCCCTAAAAACTACCCATGTCATATTAATAAATACAAATGTGCAAAGCCATGAAAATACCGTATTCCATCTGTCTATCCTTTCCTTAAACATTCTGGCAAGGACATTAGCTATCCCATGCACCCCTCCCCATAAAATAAACGTCCATCCGGCTCCATGCCACAGACCGCTCAAAAGAAATACTGCCATTACATTTATATATGTTCTGATTTTACCATTTCTGCTTCCTCCAAGGGGAATATACACATATGTAGTAAAAAACCGTGTCATTGTCATGTGCCATCTCCTCCAAAAGTCTGTAACCGTAACAGCCTTATATGGAGAATTAAAATTGACAGGCAAATCTATATTAAAAAATTTGCCTATGCCTGTCGCCATATCACAATATCCCGAAAAGTCAAAATATATCTGAAAGGTATAGCTTAGCATTACAATAATCCCATTTACCGTTCCCAAGCCTTCAATGTTTGCAAAGCCATAATCCGCCGCCCTTGCAAAGGTATCTGCTATCAGCGCCTTCTTTGCAAGTCCTATGGAAAATGCACACAGTCCTTTTGCAAAATTATCACTGCAAAAGCTTCTGTTTTTAATATTTTGAAACTGGGGTATAACCTCCCTGTGAAGCACAACAGGGCCTGCTATAAGCTGTGGAAAAAAGGTTACAAACAAAGAATACTCCAATAATGAATATTTATTTAACGTTCCCCTGTAGGAATCAACAACATATGATATCTGCTGAAACGTAAAAAAGCTGATTCCTAAGGGAAGCAATAAATTAACCATGGTAAAATCCGTCTTAAACACTGCATTTATATTTTGTACAAAAAAGCCAAAATATTTATAAAAAAACAAAATACCAATATTAAATACTAGGCTAAAAATAAAAATAAGCCTTCTATTTCTTATCTGCTTTATGTATTTTGTCTCAGGACTAATAAGCATGCCGGATATATAGTTTACTGCAATACTAATTACAATAACAGGCAGGTATGACCAATTAAAATATCCGTAAAAAAACAGAGATGACATAACCAGCCATACCAAAGAGCCGTTATACATTTTAAATCTGTTTAAAGCATACCAGCCTGCAAGCACTATAGGCAGATATACAAATATAAAAACATAAGAATTGTAAAGCATACCTTCTCCTCTATCTGTAATTAATTTATTCCGGCGTAACGTCTGTATCCCTAAAAATTAAAATACAAAAAAGTTGATATCCCCGACAGGGACAAAACCGACCATACAATAAAGACAACTGTAACAACGGCTCTGCCTCCGGTAGGCTTAAATTTTATCTCCGATGCGTTTTTAAAATTTAAAACCACAAAAAAGGCCAGCGCAAGCATTATCCACATGTAAAAGCCCGTTATTTTGTCCGGAAGATAATGGAATATTTTAAACCTTTCCTCCAGGAAGGTAAACTCCGTTGTCTTAAATTGTCCCCACAGAGCTGAGCGCACATACAGTGAATCCATTGAAATTATTTTTTTAATCATATATTTTGCCTGACTTATACTGTCTGCCCTGAATATAATCCAGGTAAAATTAACAAACATAAAGGTCAGAAACCATTGCGTCACTGAGCCAACCTTTTCCCATGTATTTTTAAAAATTCTGTTTAAGCAGTTGGCCACGCCGTGTATCACACCCCATATAATAAATGTCCAGTTTGCCCCATGCCATATTCCGCTTACAAGATATACAATCATTATATTTATATATGTTCTGACCTTACCCTTTCTGTTTCCCCCAAGCGGAATATAGACATACTGTCTTAAAAATCTTGTCAGCGACATATGCCATCTTGACCAAAAATCAGTTATTGACAGCGCCTTATATGGTGAATTAAAATTATTCGGCAGTTCTATGTTAAACATGCTGCCTATTCCCAATGCCATATCACAGTATCCGCTGAAATCAAAATACAGCTGAAAGGTATAAAACAGAGACACTAAAAGGGTATCCATTGATGACAGAGCTGTATATGAGCTAAAGCCCCAGTTGACTGCCTTTGCAAATGTATCCGCAATCAGTACCTTTTTAAATAATCCCACAGCAAAAATATATAAGCCCCTCGCCATATTCTCGTGATTGAAGTTTCTCTTTTCCCTGTCCCTGAACTGGGGTATAACCTCGCTGTGGAGTACTATAGGTCCTGCTATAAGCTGGGGAAAATAGCATACAAATAATGCATATTCCACAAAGCCATAATCCTTAGTCTCTCCCCTGTAGGAATCTACAAGATATGATATCTGCTGAAACGTAAAAAAGCTGATACCAAGAGGCAGCAATATATTTTTTAATTCAAAGGTCTGGTTAAATAAAGCGTTTACATTTTTTAAAAAAAAGTCAAAATACTTAAAGTAAAAAATTGAGCCTGTATTTATCAGTATTCCGACAGCAAGCACTGCCTTTTTTGCCCATATTTTTTTATTTACAGCCCTTGTATACAATATTCTTGATACCACATAATTTCCTGATATGCTAAGAAGTATTATAACTATATAGCTTGTATTAAAATATGCATAAAACCATAGGGACATACATATAAGCCATATATCAGCAACCATATATTTTCTAAATTTATTCATTAGAAAATATATGGTTAATGTCACCGGCATGAAAAACAATATAAATATATATGAATTAAATAGCATTATATATCCTCCGTAAATTCATTATTGGTGTAATTTATCGTAATCATAGGAATTATAATAATTCCTGATTTCATTAATATAATCCTGATAATTGTCATATGTCAGCAAGCCCTCACCCTCTGCCATCCATTGAAGAATACTGCTGTTTATCCACTCGCCGTAATGCTTATCATCCATATAATTATCAAGGTTTGTTATTATATCATATTTTGTATTAAAGGAATAGAGCTTTATGTTTGGATGCTTTAAAAGCTCCTCTATTGCTGCAAGCTCTGCATCAATTACATAGTTTATCCAGCCATCTCTATAGTTTATGTCCCATTTACATATACTGTAGGGAGGAAAAAACAGATAAAATATACATTCAGGGTGGTTATCCGCCATTGTTGTCACATTCTGTATAACATTTTCTATTACACCCATATTATCACTTTCCGAATAAATTTTTTCTGTTGATGCCACTGACGTAACCCTATAGGTCTTAAGCACTGCCTCCTTCCCATATACTGCCTGTCCGTTCCAATTATACGCTTCATCAAAGCTTGTGGTCTTCTTTCCTTCAGCGGTATATTCTAATACAGGAAGCGTTCTTTTAAGTAAAATATCCTTGTTAAACAAATATTTTACGTCATTAAATATATTTTTGTCCGTAAGATACGTAGGATAATCAAATTTTTTCTCCCTTACATCATTCGGCATTGTATCCTTGCCGTGAACAAGCATAATATCGTCAAGGCTTCTTATAACAATCTTAATATTATTGTTATGCTCAAATGCTATTTCCAGATTATCATTTATTTCCTTAAAGGTAGCGCCTGAATAAGAAAGCTTTACTGCCCTTGCGTTGAATAGTTTATCACATTCGCTCGTCTTGAAATTTTCTGTCATACTTGAGCCGGTTATAATTGCATCATAATTAAAGTGCTTTATTATTCCGTCATTCTGATATCTCTCATCATTTATAGGGTATGCCAGATTATCAAGGGGTGCGTGATAGTGAAACAAAGGGTCTATTATGTAAGTACCCCCCCCTACGGTAATCAGAGCAGCCCCTATTATGCCTAAGACAATAAGGTTGAATTTTTTTCCGCTCATGATTCTTCTCCTTCTATTTATTCCTCATGCAATTTACCATAATCATAGGAATTATAATAATTCCTGATTTCATTAATATAATCCTGATAATTGTCATATGTCAGCAAGCCTTCGCCCTCTGCCATCCATTGAAGAATACTGCTGTTTATCCACTCTCCGTAATGAAGCGTATCTCTGTAATTATCAAGATTAGTTATAATGTCATATTTTGTATTAAAGGAATACAGTCTTATATTTGGATACTTAAGAATTTCTTCTATTGCTGTTTTTTCGGCATCAATCATATAATCAATGCTTCCTTCCATATAAAGCTTATCCCAGTAGCATATACTATAAGGTGGAAAAAACAGATAAAACGTACACTCCGGATACATATCTGCAAGCTCTGTTACATTTTGCCTGACATTTTCAAGAACCATATTCTCCACGCTTTCAGTATATATCTTTTCCGTATCTGCTTTCTTTTTCGCCTCATACGTTAAAACAACATCTCTTCCATACTTCATCCAGCCGTTCCAGTTATAGGCTTTATCAAAGCTTTCTGTTTTCCCTCCAGCAGACGTTCTTTCCAACACGGGAAGCGTTCTCTTAAACAGCATATCCTTATTCAGCAGATATTTTACATCATTAAATATATTATCATCTGTCAAATATATGGGATAATCTATTCTGTTTCCTTCCTCCCTTATATCATTTGCCATTATATCCTTATAGCATACAAGCACATTGTCATCAATACATCTGATGACTACTTTTATACTATTATTATTTTCAAATGCTATCTTAAGATTATCATTTATCTCCTTAAACGTAGCTCCCGAATACGGCGTCTTTATTGTATTTACACCAAACAATGCATCGCTTTCACTTGTCTTAAAGTTTGATGTCATACTGCTCCCTATAATAATTCCATTATAATCAAAATTCTTTATTATTCCGTCATTCTGATATCTTTCATCATTTATAGGGTATGCCAGATTATCAAGGGGAGCATGATAGTGAAACAGAGGGTCTATTATGTAAGTACCCCCCCCCCACGGTAATCAGAGCAGCCCCTATTACTCCTAAAACAATAAGGTTAAATTTTTTTCCGCTCATTCCATTTTCTCCTTCAAAAAAATATTTACTTCTCAGCTTTTATAAATCTGCTATACTTAGACATAAAAAAATCATATATTTTATGGAATATAGCTTTAATCTTACTCCACCCCCTCTCTCCATACCTGTCCGTAAATTTTACCCATAATTTTTCAAGGGTATACTGTCTTGCCAAATCTATTAACGTACATATTACATATATCAATATAACACACAAAAGGGAATACAGCACCAAATAAACAGGGTTGTCCCTGTCTGCATACCTTACTATATTCCTCCATAGAATTATTCTTAAATATGAATTGTCATGTATAAGATATACACCAAATGCTCCACTTGCAATTATGTTAATTGTATTGCTGTAAAACCTTTTCCTGCATAAAAATGCCATAAACAGCTCGTAGGAAACCGCCAATACAATAACGCTTTCCATAGACATAAAATGACGGCTGTATAATAAAATCCCTTCCCTGCCTGAATATACCCCTGCCAGATTTATCAGCACAGATGAGCTCCATAATGCTATTATACCTAAGACAGCTAAAGCGCCGTGCCTTATTGCCTTATCATCTTTGTAATTTTCATTGTAAAGCCTTTTGTATGCCGCAATAAAATATAAAAACATAAACCATGTTAATGATGTTGACAGCTCGCTTCCAATAAAGGTAGGAACAAAGCTGCAAAGGATAAATAACACAAGAAGCAGCTTCTATACTGCTTCTCCTTTATATTCTGTACTACATAATTCAGAAAAGGAGATAAAATCATCAGGACAACAAAGCTTGTGACAAACCAATACTGACTGAATAAAACAGGCAGCAAAGCCTTCAGTATATTTCCTGTTCCTCCTATTGAGCCTCCTCCTGAAATTAAAAAGAAAATCCCCAGCGCCGTAACGGAATAAAACCAAACCTGTCCCCACAGTCTTAAAAATTTTTTTACGGTATATTTTGACCTTGCCATAAAATATCCTGAAATTAAAACAAAGCCGTTTACTCCTATTTTCCCTCCGAAGGATAATATATCCGCTATATATTTATTTATACCGCTTCCAAAGCCATCGCTGCTATCTAATCCATGAACTGCAAAATGATGAAGTACTATAAATAGCATGCATATTATTCTGTACATCTCTAAGCCGGAATTTCTTTTTTCTGCGTTTGATTCCGCAATAACATCTTTGTTCATATCTGCTCCTTTTACATTTATCCTAAAGGTCTTTAGTCACAGTGGTACAAATCCCTTGTATATACCTTTTCCTGCACGTCATCAAGAATGCTTTCGTATCTGTTGACAACTATTACATCTGAATCCGACTTAAATTTGTCTATATCCCTATACACCCTTGAGTTAAAGAAGCTTTCCTCCCTCAATGTCGGCTCGTAAACAATAACCTCTATTCCCTTTGCCTTTATTCTTTTCATAATACCCTGTATTGACGACTGTCTGAAATTATCTGAATCCGCCTTCATGGTAAGCCTGTATATTCCCACTACCTTTGGATTTCTTGCTATAATCTGTGAAGCTATAAAATCCTTTCTTGTAGAATTAGAAGCAACAATAGCTCCAATAATGTTATTTGGAACGTCAGAATAATTAGCTAACAGCTGCTTAGTATCCTTAGGAAGACAATAGCCTCCATATCCAAATGACGGATTGTTATAATGACTTCCTATTCTTGGGTCTAAGCCCACTCCCTCAATAATCTGCGCAGTATTAAGCCCCCTTACCTCTGCATACGTATCCAGCTCATTAAAATATGAAACCCTTAATGCCAGATATGTATTTGCAAACAGCTTTATTGCCTCTGCCTCCGTTAAATTAACTGTCAGCACCTTAATATCCTCTTTTATGGCCCCCTGTCTTAACAGACCTGCAAATTCCTCCGCCTTTGATTTCATATAATCATCACCCTTAGGATAGCCCACCACTATTCTTGAAGGGTACAGATTATCATAAAGGGCTCTTCCCTCCCTTAAAAACTCCGGAGAAAATATTATATTTTTACTGTTATACCTGTCTCTGATTTTCTCCGTATATCCCACCGGCACAGTTGACTTTATAACCATAACAGCCTCTGGCGCATGCTTTATAACAAGCTCTATAACCGCCTCCACAGAGGATGTATCAAAATAATTCTTATCAGGGTCATAATTTGTAGGGGTTGAAATTATAACAAAATCCGCTCCCTTATACGCCTCCGCTGCATCTGTTGTAGCCGTAAGCTTTAAATCCTTATTAGCCAGATAATCTTCAATTTCCTTATCAACTATCGGGGATTTCTTGTTATTAATCAGCTCAACCTTTTCCGGCATAATATCTACGGCATAAACCTCATTATGCTGAGCCAGCAATATGGCGTTTGATAAACCTACATATCCTGTTCCTGCAACTGCAATTTTCATCTTCTTAATTTCTCCTTATCTATAATTAATACTTATATTGTATTGTTAATATAGTCCCGCACCGCGTCTTCACAAGGCTTTATAACACAGGGACTGCCTATAACAACAGAGTGGTCCGGCACATCGCAATTAACATAGCTGTTAGGAGCAATTAAAACGTCACTGCCTATGTGTATTGCTCCCACAATCGTTGCATTAATTCCTATCCATACATTATTGCCGATTACAGGAGTTCCTTTTCTCCTGCCTCTGTTCTCCTGACCTATGGTAACTCCCTTATGAATATTTACATTTTCACCGATTATGGCTTTTTCATTAATTGTAATTCCATATGGATGTCCTATATAAAGCCCTGCTCCTATCTGAGCCCTGTCGGACAGCTCTATATGATTCCTGTCCTTTGCTCTTTTAAAGAGGATTTTATAGTATAGCTTTAATGGATAAAATTTTGCTGCCTGTGTCCTTCTGTAGAGCTTTTGAAATCTTGGCATTTTACCTGTATATCTTTTCTTATCTAAGGTTAGCATCCTGTTCATCAGCGGCCTCCATATAATAATCATAATACCATCTGGCAAATTCTTTTAAGCCGTCCCTTAAATTTACCTGAGGCCTGAAATTAAAATCCCTCTCCAGGTCTGTCGTATCTGCAAAGGTTACCGGCACGTCACCAGGCTGCATCGGAACAAGCTTTTTGTGAGCCTCAAAATCATAATCAGCAGGCAAAACCTTTGCCTCTGTCAGCTCCTGTTGTAAAATATCCACAAACTCCAATAAATTTTCAGGATGTCCGTTTCCAATATTGTAAAGCTTATACGGCGGAACAGGCAAGCCGTCCTCCCCTGTTTTTCTTTCCGGAGGCTTACCCATTACTCTTTTTATTCCCTCAACTATGTCGTCTATATACGTAAAATCTCTCTTACAGTTTCCGTAGTTGAATATTTCTATGTTCTTTCCCTCTCTCAGCTTGTTTGTAAAGCCGAAATATGCCATATCAGGCCGTCCTGCCGGACCATATACCGTAAAAAATCTTAACCCTGTAGAAGGAATATTATACAGCTTACTGTATGCATGAGCCATAAGCTCATTGCTCTTTTTTGTGGCCGCATAAAGGCTTACAGGATTATCTACCTTGTCGTCAGTACTATAAGGCACCTTTTTATTTGTCCCGTATACAGAGGAGCTTGAAGCATACACAAGATGCGTAACGCCCTTAGCCCCGTCGTCATATGAGTGCCGGCACGCCTCAAGTATATTATAAAAGCCTATGAGATTTGATTCTATATATGCGTCAGGGTTGGTAATGGAATAACGCACGCCTGCCTGCGCCGCTAAATTTACAACAATATCAAATTTGTTTTTTTCAAATATATTATTAATCAGCTCCCTGTCTGATATGTCTCCCTTTATAAATTCAAATTTTCCCACAGATACATCCTGAGACTTAAGCAGCTTATCCAGTCTGTATTTCTTCAGGGAAACATCATAATACTCATTCATATTATCTATTCCAACCACATTAATATCCTTTTCACTATTAAGCAGCTCCATTGCCAAATTTGCCCCTATAAAGCCTGCGGCGCCTGTTATAAGTATATTTTTGCCCTTTAGCATAGCCTGTCCTCCTTAACTTCTAATGCTTTAGTATATTTTTTTCAATATACATTTTCTTTTCTTCATAAGACATATGCTTTGTATTCACAAACTTATGCCTGTTCTTATCTATATATGTTTGTATATCTTCAATCACCCTTGCCGGAACGCCCACTGCCACGGAATTGTCAGGAATGTCCTTAGTAACAACAGCTCCGCATCCTATTATACAGTTTTTACCTATGGTTACATTTGGCATAATGATTACATTCATTCCTATATGCGTATTATCGCCAATATTTATTGCCCCGAAAACATCTATATCCTTAAAGCTGTTTCCACCCCCCCCCATGCCTCTTAATACCCATACTCCACCGTCATGTGTAATAAATCTAACCCCATTTGTTATTCGCACATGATTTCCTATAGATATCATATATGGCTCCGAGCCCCAGCTTACATTATCATATATCTCACAACCCTCGCCTATCTTAACTCCCATTTTCCTAAGCCTCTTGCACTTATTTTCAGCAGTTCTTATAAATCTTCTCATATCTCATTATCTCTCCTTATGATTTTCTTTTAAAAATGTGTAAAAGCCTATCCTTTATTTTTATTACCTTATGATGATAAAACAAGCTGTTTATAATAATGACTACCGCCAGCCAGCATACAAAAATCTTAGCTGCCATTGCCAGCCATGAGATATAGCTTAATTTTCCTATAACAATGCCCCGTGATACAAAAACTGCCGCTATAACAGTTACAATATCCACAAAGGTTTGTTTTATTACATTTTTTACAGGCCATTTAAACAAATTCTTTGAATCATAAATACACATCCATATAATCTGGTATAACATTGAGGCAGCAGTACCTATTGCAACGCCTACTAAGCCCCATATCATAACCGTAGCTACCGATATAACAATATTAATAACTGCAGCTATTATGTAGCATGACTGTGTCTGCTTATAATGTCCGCATACTAAAATCATATTGTTATATGGAAGGCGAAAACAGTACAGCGCATATGCCAATGTTAATATTACTGCAAATAAGGGCTGTGTATAATCCGCATCATTAACACCTGACGTATATACCTGTATAAAGGGAGTTATAAGCATTGCCGTACAGCCGTATACTAAAACCGTGGCAGTGTGAATACTCCATTCTACCCAGCCAAATACATAGTTAAGCTTTTTTTTCTCTCCCTTTGCCCAAAGCTCACCCAAAAAGGATTGTATTCCACTGGAAACTAAAATAAAAAACTGCCTGACGCCTACGACAACCAACTGGTACACTCCGTAAATTGATACGTTTGACAACGTTGAAAACAATGTCAGCACTACGGAATCCGTACTCTCAAGGACAACAGACACTATATGCTGGGCTGCGCCGTTCCACTTTTGGGCTATAGGCTCCCTGTCAAGCTTTACATTTCTGCATACATGATATCGCTTATTTACATACAGCCTTATAACCAACGGGCGCACCAGATATAAAACAGAGGTTGCAAGCTTTACAACATGTATGGACGCATTTATGTTTATAAGCACAATCGTCATTAAAACGTTAGCTATCATTGTGACCGTCTGTACATTGTATTGAATATATGCCTTTTGGTCTGCCGTTATCAGCAAAATATCCGTTATGCCAAAATAATATTGCGCAAATGAGCTTATAGCTATACACAATATGAGTAATGCAGTATATACATTATCAAAGGTACTGTTGGATACATATGGATATATTATTAACAGTACTCCGATATAACATAATAAAATAACTGCCAGCCTTTTGAAAAATTTATTGGCAGATGTAATTATTTCACTTATAGCCTTATGGTTTCTTTCTGCCAGCGGCTTATAAAGCGATGTCCTGACAACGGCTCCAACACCAAGCTCTAAAAATTGTATCACCTGCAAAAACTGTGTAATAGAATTAACCAGCCCGTTTACCTCTGAGCCGAAGTTCCCCAATATTAATCTTGGCAGTATAAACCCGCATATCAGAGTGGCAACCTGATAAATAATCGCTGTATAAGTATTTTTTATCAGCTTTTTACTCTGCATTTTCTATTTCCACATCCTTTTTATCTACAACTGTAATTCCCTTATTATATATTTTTATACATGGCAGTTTTTCTGACACAAGTAAAAATAAAAATGCATATATAAAATATATTATAGCATGACCGTAAACCGTCACGGAGCTTATATCCATAAGAAGCATGGAAATAATAAGGCACAGGCATAAAAACCTTTTGTCCTTATTTTTTTGTCTTATACTCCCTATAAGAAGACCTGCCGGCATAGCGTAGTAAATTATAAATCCGATTATTCCCATGCTGACCAAAATCTCCAGATAATTATTATGAGAATAGATTCCATATCCTGCAACAACTGCAAATGCATTCCAGCCCCATCCTGACACAGGCTTTTGAATAATCATTTCCCATGCATCGTGTATCATATTAAGCCGTTTTGTCGTTGAATTATCTATAATTGCAGATTCCGGCAAAACAGCATTTTTAACTATTCCAAGCTCACTCAGCACATCTAAAATTCTGTAGCCGACAATATTATACAGCAATGGAATTTTAAATATTGCAATCCCGGTTACCACAAGGGTAAGGGCAAAAATAATAAAATTTCTCCAGCTTTTAAGCCCTATTCTAAAAAAATACAGCAGCGCCGGCAAAGCAATCAGCACCAGACCCTTTTTTGAGCCGCTGAATATGGCTACTATTACTTGCATTATATATACATATATAAGCCTGTGCTTTTTTTCTATAAACACAAAATAAAAGGTAATAACCGATAAAATCCCGAAAACCCCCGCTGTATGGGTTGGATTGATGCCGGACAGCAATCCAAATCTATACCTCATATATCCTCTTGATATCTGAGAAAAATTAATTATAAAGTAAGGCAGCTCGTGAGCTGCAATATAGATACAGCTTATCACTGACGTACCCTCTATAACCTGTCCAATAAAATCCATAAGCCTTTCTTTGCTGTTTTTCATAAAGAAATAAACGCATGCTATACATACGCACAAAAGCAAAAAATATTTTAAGCTAAAACCTCCCTTATAGGGAGATATTAAGCCGCTTATAATTAAAAGCAAAAAGACAAGTAGCAGCCATAAGTCATATATATCCATCAATATGCTTTTTTTCTTTATAATCATATAAATAACATATCCAAAGCTTATCAACGTTATGCATGCGTATATGATAACCATATTGCTGCCTGTCAGGCATATGCTGGAAAAAAGCAGCAATATAGTAAGAGCCTGCAGAATATACTTTTTATAATCTATATCTTTTAATGATAATCCCATATTTCCCTCCTATAACCTGCTGCTATTACCTGACAATATGACTGATGTAATCCTCCCAATCAGCAAATATCTTTTCCTTTGAGTGAGTTTTACATATTTCCTTCTCCCTTAAGCACATGTCAATATTATACTTATCTAAAAGCTGCGACATATATCCCTTTAATTGTTCTATATCGTCAGGCTTAAAAAGATACCCGTTTTTACCGTTTTCTATAAGCTCTCCCGGACCTCCGCAGGGACAGTCGGAGCATATCACAGGTATACCCAGACACATGGCTTCTATTAATGCATTTGGCATGCCCTCATAAACAGATGTCATAACAAATAATCCTGCGCCGTAAACTCTATTCAGCACATCCTTATAGGTACCCTTTAGGAAAATTTTATCCTCCATCCCAAGCTCCCTTATAAGGCTCTTCAGCTCATTTTTCAGGGGACCGTCACCATATATTTCCAATGTATAGTCCTTATATTTGTCACTTATTTCTGAAAATGCTTTTATAAGAAGCTTATGATTTTTCTGAGGATTTAAGCGTCCCACTGTAACTATTCTTTTATCTGGATTTTCTACTATAGCATAATCATCATATTTTATATATGTGGGATTATGTATAACTATAGATTTTTTCTTGATTTTATCAGGAAAATAATTCTTTGCGTCTCTCGTCTGAAAAACAATGCCGTCAATGTGTTTAACAAGGATTTTTCTCATAAGCTTTGCCGCTTTTCCATATTCCCTGTCAGGGTCATTCCTCTCTGAATATACAGCCTTTATTTTGTTTTTAAATATTGATGGCAGCGCATAAAAGAGGGGATGTAAAAAAAAGCTTATAATTATGTCCGGCTTATATTTTTTTATTACACGCTTTGTGTTGGCATATAACTGATAATGTGTATACAGCTTGTTTTTCTTTATTATTTCCTTTCCTTCATACTTAACCTTATCCGATATATCATATGCCCTTGCATCACCCTCAACTGACGCAAGCACTACGTCATAATCCTTGTCTGCTAACCAGTTAGCCAGATTTACTATTGACTTTTCGGCGCCTCCAAACACATTACCGCTTTTATTTTTCCCAAGACATGCTAATAATAATATCCTCATTTTCCCTCCATCTATCGCTTACAGACAGTCAGGTAAAAATCAACCAGCTTATCTGCTTCACATTTTATATCATACCCTTTTTCTCTAACTATATCTGTCGTATCCCTGTTTTCTGCCAGATTAATATTAATTATTCTTTCTGCCCACTCACCGCTGCTTTTATTTAATGAAATGTATACGGCATTCACAAGCTCTGCTTCTCTTGTTATGGCATCGCTAAACACACAGGGAAGTCCTGCTGCCTGCGCCTCTACGCCTGCCAGCGACAATCCCTCATATATAGAAGGCTGTACAAAGATATCCATGGAGCTGTATATATTGCATACGTCTGTCCTTTTTCCTCCAAAAACCACCTTATCCTCAATACCAAGGGTTTTGCACTTATCCCTCAGCTTCTTTTCTAACGAGCCCTCTCCAATCAATAACAGCTTATAGCCTGTGTTTCTTTTTAGCACCTGGCTGAATATATCCAAAAGAAAGACATGGTTCTTCTGCTCCTCCAGTCTTCCCACTGTTCCTATTACAATATCTTCCTCATCAAGCCCGAATAATTCCCTGTACTTCTTTCGATTCTCCCCGTTGTACTTGTATTTTTCTGCATCTATGGCGTTATAAATCAAAAGATATTTATTTTGCATAACTGCCTTTTTCCCATAATATTTAATTGCTGCCTTCTTAGAGCATGCCGCCTTGTAATCACACATTCTTTTTGAAAAGAAGCATAATATTTTGTTTCTGAACGCAGACTTTCTTGTACCTCCAAATACGGTTGCATGAGCATGTATAATAGTCTTTGAAACATCATTCTTCCTTGCCGCAGGTATAAACAAAGGCGCAAGAAATACATCATGTATATGCAGCACATCATATACGCCCTTCAGATTTTTAAAAAAATCATATATATCCTTTCTGCAGCTTAAGGATATTCCCGGCCTTTTTACCTTATATATTCTTCCCCCCAGAGACGTTATCTCATCCCTAAAGGTATTAGTTTCAAATTCATCAAAATACAGAAAATCAAACTGTATTTTATCCCGGTCAATATTTCGGTAATAATTCATTATTACATTCATTATACCATTACTGACACGTATATTTGACACAAGATGTAATATTCTCATACTATTTTCATCCTCTTAATTACTTAATTTTAAATATCTTTAAAAATCCCCAATACGCTATATGAAAGGCTGACCTAAGGACTCCAAGATGCTCAATTTCCCGATAAAGCTTCCAGTGATATTTGACTAAGCTAAGCTTGTTGCTTGATATAGAATTATTTCTTATCCTATATTTCATAAGTATTTCATTCAGTCCGTATATGTACTTTTCTTTTTTCAGCATTTGCAGCCACAGCGCATCGTCATTTCTTTTTCTAATGTCAGGCACCTTAAATTTACCCATATTGTCTGCATTGTAAATAACTGTTGAATTGCCTACGGGACAATCCAGCAGCAATCTGTTATAGCCGGTCTTGGGAATACACTTGATTACCTTGCCAAGCCTGTTGTTTTTTTCATCTATCTGCTCATATGAAGTACATGAAAAGTTAATTTTATTTCTTTCCATAAACTTAAGCTGCCTCTCAAGCTTATTAGACGTCCACAGGTCGTCGCTGTCAAGAAACGCCATATAATATCCTTTTGCCATTTCCATTGCCTTTGTTCTCGCAACGGCAGCTCCCGAATTACGCTCCAGCCTGTAATATTTTATACGGGAATCTGATTCTGCATATTTTTTTACAAGCTCCTCTGTGTTGTCAGTTGACTTATCGTCTACAATTATCATCTCCCAGTTAGTATAGGTCTGGTCTATTACCGATTTAATTGTGTCTTCTATATAATCTCCGCAATTATATGTTGGAGTTATCACCGATACCAATTTATTCATAAGCGTTGCCCTCACTGTGCTTCTATGGTTTCTATCTTAAAACTGCAGCTACAGTCCTAAATAATATTTTTATTTCCTTAAGGAAGCTAAATTCCCTGATTTCCTTAAGATTCCATTTCATCTTGCCGGGAAGCACCTTCTTAACATAAACCTCGTCTGCATTTGACGCATCCCTTAACAATTCATCCTCGTCCTTATATTCAATGCTTGCCTCAGACGTTACTCCTGCCGGAAGCAAAAGCGTCGCATACATCTCAGGGGCATATTGCTTCACATATCTTGGAACCTCCGGTCTTGTTCCTACAAAGCTCATCTCTCCCTTAAATATATTTATAAGCTGTGGCAGCTCGTCTAGTCTCAGCTTACGTATTTTCTCCCCAACCCTTGTAACTCTCATATCGTTTTGTGACGTTACCTGACTTCCCAACGCTTCTGCATTCTCTACCATTGTTCTGAATTTATATATCTTAAATTTTCTTCCGTATGAAGTTATTCTAACCTGCCTGAAAAAAACAGGCCCTCTGCTGTCCAGCTTAATCCACACGGAAATAAAGGCTATTACAGGCAAAAGTAAAATAAATAAAACCACTGACATGACCACATCAAAAATACGCTTTAATGCTAAGCTGTTCCTTTTATCTGACAGTCTGTCATAGTATGGTTTTACCTTTTCATTTCTCATATATTCAGGCAGCTTATCCCACGGTAAAAGCATCATATATCTGCTACCTCCTTAACTGCTGCCTCAAATACCTCCGTTACATACCTTACATCCTCGTTAGAAAGGCTTGTGTGCAGGGGAAGTGAAATTTCATTCTCATACTGGCTGTATGCATTAGGATAATTCTTTATATCAAATCCCATTTGCTTATATGCAGTCATCATAGGAAGAGGCTTATAATGCACATTTGCTGCCACGCCCTTTTCTGCCATCTTATTTATAATGTCATTTCTTTTCGTATTGTCTATACCCGGCACTCTTGCAAGATACAAATGTCCGCTTGACACGTTGCCGTCCTGAAAATGAACAAGCCTGTCTATGCCAAGCCTGTCGCATACTGCATCATAGCTTTCTATAATCTGCCTTCTTTTAGCCAGCAGTCCCTTGTACCTGCCAAGCTGGACTAAGCCTATTGACGCCATAATATCAGTCATATTGCATTTATAGCCTGCCCATACTATATCATACTCCCAAGCTCCAAGCTTTGTCTTTGCTAGCGCGTCCTTTGACTGCCCGTGAAGGGAATAAAGCATAAACTCCCTGTACAGTTCGTCATCATCTACGCCCTTTATTGGCCTCCATGTAAGAGCTCCTCCCTCTGCCGTCGTAAGGTTTTTTACTGCGTGAAATGAAAAGCTTGTAAAATCGGCAATGCTTCCTGCCATTTTTCCGTTCCTTGACGCTCCGAAGGCATGGGCTCCGTCTGCCGCAATAATAATCCTGCCGATAGCTTTCTGTATATCATTTGAAGGCTTAAATAAGCCTTTCTTTCTCTCTGCTATATCAAATATCCTGTCATAGTCGCATATGACTCCGCCTATATCTACAGGTATTATAACCTTTGTATTTTCTGTTATGGCATTTTCCAAGGCATCATAATCCATCTGAAAGGAATCCTTAGCCGTATCTACCATAACAAGCTTTGCCCCCACATGACACACAGGGCTGGCCGATGCGGTATATGTGTACGCGCTTGTAATTACCTCATCGCCCTCTCCTACTCCCAGCACTCTTAATATTCCTTCTAAGCATGCCGTGGCAGAATTTAAGCACACTGCCTTGTCCACTCCGCAATATGCGGCTATTTGCCTTTCAAATTCCTTTGTCCTTGGGCCTGTGGTTATCCAGCCTGATTTTAATGCCTCTGCAGCCTCGTTAATCTCCTCGTCAGTTATATCCGGCGGTGAAAATGGTATATTTCTTATTTTGTCCATTTTATCTTCCTTTCTTTCATGGTTTCTGACAATATTTTATCTAATCTGCTTCATGTATATTCTTATTCTTTTCCACATATGTCGGTACTAACCGCTTTACAGTTTCCCTTATATCCTCATCATCTCTCTCACATGTATCCTTAAGCTCCGACAGCTTTCTCATAAACTCCTCATAATCCATATCTATAGGCTTACCTATGTGTATAAGATGATTTTGTGTTTCCCTGAGTCCCTCTTCCTTCATGAGCATTTCCTCATAAAGCTTCTCTCCCGGTCTGAGACCTGTATATACAATCTTTATATCGACATCAGGCTCTAAGCCTGACAGCCTTATAAGATTTCTTGCAAGAGTGTCAATCTTTACCGGCTCTCCCATATCAAGCACAAAGATTTCCCCGCCCTTGGCATAGGCCTCCGCCTGCAGCACAAGAGATACCGCCTCCGGTATGGTCATAAAATATCTCACTATCTCCTTATCCGTTACCGTTACTGGTCCTCCCTCTGCAATCTGCTTTTTGAAAAGGGGTATTACCGAGCCGTTGCTTCCAAGCACATTTCCAAATCTTACAGCCACGTATTCCGTATCAAACTGTGTGTTCATACACTGGACTATCATTTCGCACAGCCTCTTTGACGCTCCCATAATGTTAGTCGGATTCACGGCCTTATCCGTGGATATAAGAACAAATCTTTTTGCTCCGTATCTTCCTGCGGCAGAGGCCGTTTTATATGTTCCAAACACATTGTTTTTTATTGCCTCGTTGGGACTGTCCTCCATCAACGGCACATGCTTATGGGCTGCCGCATGGAATACGATTTCCGGTCTGTACAGCTTAAAGATTCCATTCATTCTGTGAGTATTTCTCACGGAGCCTATAAGCACCTTAAGGTCAAGCTTATCGCCATATTTACGCTTAAGCTCCTGTTGTATGTCATATGCATTATTTTCATATATATCAAGTATTATAAGCTGCTTTGGATTATATGATGCAATCTGTCTGCACAGCTCGCTTCCTATAGAGCCTCCGCCCCCTGTAACCAGAACTACCCTGCCTTCTATACTGGCGTTTATTTCGGTCATATCTACCTTTACCGGCTCTCTGCCCAAAAGGTCCTCAATCTGAACCTCCTTGAATTTTGATATTGACACGTCTCCGTTTACAAGCTGGTATATTCCCGGAAGCTTCATTACCTTTTTTCCTGTCTCATTGCAGATAATAAGTATTTCCTTTATTTCCTTTGCCGCAACAGAAGGCATTGCCACATATATCTCGTCTATATCATATCTCTTTACTAATTTGGGAATATCATCCCGCGCGCCGCATATCTGTATGCCCTGAAGATATTTTCCGTGCTTTGTCCAGTTGTCGTCTATAAAGCACAGAACTCTCTTCTTAATAAAATCGGAGCTTTGTATTTCCTTTGCCAGAAGCATTCCTGCCTGTCCTGCTCCTACTATCATCACATTAGTTTTTTCTGTCATTCTGCTGCTTTTTAACATTCTAAGAAGCCTGTAGCCAAATCTTAAGCCTAACAGGCATCCAAAAAGCAGTATACTGTAAAGAACGGAATAGCTTTTTGGCATAGACATGCCAAATATAAAATATATAAATAAAAGCTGTATTCCAAAGGATATAACAACTGCCTTTATAACATTGAAAAGCTCGGCAACACTTGCATAGCTCCAGACGCTTTTATACAATCTGCAGCACCACAGCACCGCCATTATAACAATAGTATTAGGAACTGAATATTTTAATATATTGTCTAAATATTCATATGGTATATCTGTATACCTAAAATCATATCTTATAAGCAGTGCGAACAGCGAGCACATGTTTATTGAAATAATATCAAGCAAGACAAGTGTTATAAGTCTTATTTTATATCCTTTGCTTCTCCATAGCTCTTTCATATTCATATCCTTAATCATATGGATATTTTTATCTATCCATACTGCCGCCTTTCTGTATGCGTTTCCCCTATACTTCCGGTAAATCCTGTACAATATAATATTTACAAATATTCTATATTTATAAATATTGCTACTACCGTAAATTATACTATACATTTTATCAAAAGTAAACACTATATTTTTGCAACTTATTCTACCGTAACCGACTTTGCAAGATTTCTAGGCTTATCCACATCCAGTCCCTTTGCCACGCTTACATAATAGCCTAAAAGCTGCAAAGGAATAATTGCAAGGCTTGTTGTAAAATACTGCTCTGTCCTTGGCACGTAAACGGCAAAATCTGCGTTATCCTCTATACTGTAATTGCCGTTAGTAGTTAAGCCCATAAGATACGCCCCACGGCTTCTGACCTCTGCCAGATTGCTTATGGTTTTTTCAAACAGCTTTTCCTGTGTGGCAACTCCCACAACAAGAATACCGTCCTCTATAAGACTTATTGTTCCGTGCTTCAATTCTCCGGCGGCGTAAGCCTCTGAATGAATGTAGCTTATCTCCTTCATCTTAAGGCTTCCCTCCATGCTTATGGCATAATCTATGCCTCTGCCGATAAAAAATACATCCTTTGCATTGGCGTATTTACTTGCAAACCATTGTATTCTGTCCTTATCGTTTAATATATGCTCAATCTTTTCAGGAAGGCTTTCGATTTCTCCCATAAGCTCCTCCTTACGCCCAGCATTTATAATATCCTTTGCAAACGCGCCCTGCACCGCCATAAGGTATACGACTATAAGCTGTGTGCTGTAGGCCTTTGTGGTGGCCACGGAAATTTCCGGTCCTGCATATGTGTACGCCACATAATCGCTTTCTCTCGCTATGCTTGAGCCGACCACATTCACTATGCCTAACACAGGTACTCCCTTTTCCTTTGCAAGGCGAAGGGCCGCCAGACTGTCTGCCGTCTCCCCTGACTGGGAGATAATAATAACCAGTGAATTTTTTATAAGCTTCGGATTTCTATATCTGAACTCAGACGCCAAATCCACCTCTACAGGTATATCCATAAGCTCCTCAAAAACATATTTTCCTACTAAGCCTACGTGATAGGCGGAGCCGCACGCCACAATATATATTCTCTCCAAGGATTTAAGCATATCGTCTGAAATACCTATTTTCTTCAAATTTATGTTGCCGTCCTCTACATATGCGGCAACAGTATCCTTAACCGCCCGGGGCTGTTCATAAATCTCCTTTAGCATGAAATGCTCAAAGCCGCTTTTTTCCGCCGCCTCCGCATCCCATTCAATCTGTACCATTTCCTTTTCTATCTCGTCCTGGTCAATATTATAAAAATGTACATTCTCTCCGTCAAGCTCTGCCATCTCAAGATTGTCAATATAATATACGCTTCTTGTATTGTCAAGTATTGCGGGAACGTCAGATGCAATAAGGCAGCCGTTATCACTCTTGCCTATAATAAGAGGACTGTCCTTTCTGGCTGCATATATCTTATCCGGAATATCCTTAAACATAATTCCAAAGGCGTATGAGCCTCTTACCCTCAGCATTGTCCTTGATATTGCCTCCAATGGATTTCCTGTCTTTTTATAATAATAATCCACCAGCTTTGCAGCTATCTCAGTGTCAGTCTGGGAATAAAAGGAGTACCCTGCTTTTGTCAGCTTTGCTTTAAGCTCCTGATAATTCTCTATTATGCCGTTGTGTACCAGAACCACGGACTTATCCTGTGAAAAATGGGGATGGGCGTTAATTTCAGACGGCTCCCCGTGGGTTGCCCATCTTGTATGACCAATGCCGCAGGTTCCCAAAACTGCGCGTCCTTCATCTGTTTTTTCACTTAGGACTCTTAACCTGCCCTTAGCTTTAACTACCTCAATGTTTTCTGTCTCATTTTTTCTTACGGCTATTCCCGCCGAATCATAGCCTCTATATTCAAGCTTTTTAAGTCCGGACAACAATACAGGCGCTGCCTGCTCCCTTCCTATATAACCAACTATTCCGCACATAGCATCATTTCCTTTCTCAAAAATATATTTATGCCTGTCATATTCACTGCATCTGCCTCAAAGATAATTCATTATATAATTTCATCCATTTTTTGTCAATGCGCTATCACTTATCTGATTTTCAAATGATTTTGCTGTCAGCAAAATCATTTTGATATATATCCCTAATTACGCCGCCCTTATCAAAAATATCCTGTTTTTCTCCCCGCTGCCCCGGAGCAATATACGCCTGCGTTTCCCGGGTATATGCCAGCGCATTAAGCTTAGACTGTTCCGGATAATTGTAATGTATACTTACATTACAGCATATTATTTATATCCTAAAAACTAACGCCCGGCCATTTTAACGCTTCTGTCTTTAATACAAATCAGAATCTGCCGCTTCCCTTAACAGCCTGTTTCTTTTGTTTTGTCTTGACTGCTTGCGTCCTCTCCTCATATCAAGAGGCTTATTTCTTTTATAATTAGAAATATTCTTTTTTCTTTTTTTCCTAATAATTTCATTTATATCCGCCAAAATGCTTTCACTGTCAGGCATACATCCCATATCATTTAAGTCCTTCAAATACTTCAATATGTATCTGCTTATTTTTTCTTCTCCACAATACTCCATTCTTGTTGTCGCCGCCCTATAAATAACCTCTATAAAGCTATGATATGAATACAATATCATAAAAGAAGCATTGAGCATTTGAAATTTCCAGTATTCATCTTCATCTTTCAGCATTTCCTTACTCAGTAAATCCTTTGATATATCCCTTGTTGTTCCCGATACGCCTCCTGTAAACGGTATAGATTCATATTTTGGCTTACCGCTCTGAGGCTTAAATCTTCCTGTGCTTGTCATTTTATCATACGGTATAAAAACATTTTCTCCGCCTATCATAATTTCTTTACCCCCATGACGGTTTAATCCGGCAAAAGAAGCTTCTACAGTTCTTGTTTCAAACAACTCCTGCTCCAAATCATCATATTGCCCTGCCATTTCCTGATAGTCTCCTCTTTCTACCTGATTATCCTTTATAATCCTTAATATTTTGAAGCATAATGCTATTACATGCAGCTTTCCCTCCTGACCTGTTTTAAACACCACCTCCATCTCATCAAAAAACGCCTCTATATTTAGTGATGGAAGTCTTGTAAATATACCTTTGCCATTAATTTTTTCAATTTCCTGAAGTTCATATAAAATTCCACTATTCAATGTTAATAAATATATTTTTTTTCTTGCTTCTTCCTTCACCAATGCAATATTATTTTGTAAGCTATTTTTATACTTTAGCATTCCTTCTTTTTTAGATGTTTTTCCTTTTATTCCATTTATTTTATCATTTATTTCACGTATCTTTTCCTTTATTTCGCGTATTTTATCGTCAAATTCTTTCTTTATTGAACCATGCCATAATTCATACCTTCCCTTTGTTAGATTTACCAGTACCCTTCCATTTTTATTAAAATCTGACATAGCTATATAATCCGAAGCAAAACCCTTTTCTGCATCTAACGCTTCCTGTATATTTCCATGTAAATCATATTTTCTGTTCTGCGGAAGACAATGATTCGCTTCAAGCATTTCTGTAATTTTTTCCATTATTTCATTTTTTGATAATGTCCCTGCCGTTAATGCCTGTTGTCCGGCTTTCGTTTTCATATATTCTGCGCTGCCTGTTCTTGCAAGAAGCGAATACATAAGTTTACTGTATTCATCAAGCGCAGCATTTGCTTCTTTCGGTGAATATAAGAGCGCTGTTACCTTATCATTTTTATTATCTATAGAAAAAAATGCCGTATGTTTAGAATCGAAAAAATGAACGTCCGTTGGTGTTCTTACTCCGTCTCTGACCCTTTCAAAGCCTATATCCATTTTAAAACTGCTGAATTCCTCAAAGTCACCGCCGCCGCTTATTAGTTTTTCAGGTATGGCTTCCCGCTCTCCTATTGTGGTAAGACCCAAATTCTTCATTAACAGGTGTTCCAAAGCTCTTGACAAAACAGGTGTTCCAAATTGATTTGGAACCTTATGGTCCTCATTCATAGGATTATCATTATCATCACCCTTAAATGCTTCACTTACCGCATTTCGATGCCATTCCTGCAAATAAAAGGAAGGCATATCAACAGCACGTATTAATGGAGTATTATTTACAGCGGCTACTGTGTCTATCAGGTATTTCAGATACCATGAAAACGAACGAATCGGCGTGCCTATACCAAACTGCAGTTGGTCTGAGTAGCCTGTTAATCTTCCTTCTTCATCTTTTGATATATCCTTATGTTCTCCGGTTTTGCTAGGCGCTACTATAGCCATATAAAATCTGATTTTATCATCCGTTTCCATAAGCAGCGAATTTAAATTAAAAACATATCCCTTTTGCGCCCCGTTTTCAAGGATTGTTTCCAGTATTTTAATTTGTTTTTTTACATCTGCTAAATATTTACGATGAGCATACAACTGCTCGTCCTCATGCTTTAGTCTGTCCATAACCTTTTTCAGCCTTCTGACAGTTTTAGGCTTTCTTGCTCTGCCATGATTTGCTACTGCAATAAGGTACTTCCTGTGCGCTTCATTGCATTGCGCTTCAAGCTTTTCTTTAATACTTTTCAAATAATCACACTTTTGAATAATAATGTTTTTATACTTATTTTGTAAAGCTGCCCTATCTCCAAAGTCAGTTTTTTCTCCCTTTGTAAGCTTATCCATAAACGAAGCTTCATCCTCTAAAAGCCCCTCCTCTTCAAATGAAGCTTTTGTTATGGCAAGAAACTGTAAATCAACCTGACGTATATCCTCAAGAATCGTCTGTACTCTTTCCGTATACGAATCCAATCCTTCCTCATCTAATTCTTCGCCGACCCACGCCTTTCTTCCAAGAATATTTCTATCCATCAGTTCTTTAATAAACTCTTTTAATTTTTCAAAGTCAAATACACTGTCAGCCTCCCCCCTGACCATCTGCACGGGAGCCTCCATTGCTCCAATGCCTTTGCCTGTTATATTATTTATATTATTATGGCTATAACCCGCAGACAAAAAATTATCCGCCTCCCTTTCCAGCGCCGCATCCTCATTTACAGACATTCCGTTAATTTTTCCTGTCGGCTTTACCCTTCCCTGTTTTTGCTGCACTACATGCCCAAGCTCATGGGGCAGATGCTTATCCTGCCCCGGCGCAATGTACACCTGCGTTCCTTTAGTATATGCAAGCGCGTTAAGCCTCGCAGGCTTTTCAGAATTATAATGCACCCTTACATCATCAAAGGAAACTGATGAAAATTCCTCAAACCGTTTCTTCATATTATCAGGTATACCCGTATTATTCTGTTTTTCTGTCTTTTTTTGCCCGCTGTACTCAAATCCCATAACCGTCTCCTGCTTCTCTGTTTTATCTTTCTCCTAATCTATGGCATACCTTCCCCGACTGCTTCCCCGTCCGCTACGCCTTCTTCCACACCCGCAGCACATTCTTTCCCTCTTTCCGCTCATACTCCATCCCGTCGCTCATGCTTCTGACAAGATAAATCCCAAGTCCTCCCTCCTCTCTCTCCTCCCCGGAAAGAGTTACGTCCGGCGCCTCCTTCTCTAGCGGATTATATGGCTTCCCCCAATCCTCAAATATAAGCTCCGCCCTTTCCTTCCCGCATACATTTACGGTTATGACAACCTTACCCCTGCCGTCATTCTTCACATTATCCTCCATACATATCCCGGACACATCTGTGGCGCTGCCTGACTCGTCATAGGCATACAATGCAATATTTGAAAACAATTCATCTGCAATAAATTTCATGGTGGTTATAAACTCTCTGTCAAAGCCCCCTGAATTTAAGCTTCTCTCCACAAATTCTATTATTCTGCTAAGCTCTCCTAATCCTGCTTTCGCTGTGATACTTTTTTCTTTTTTTCCCATATACACAAAAGCCACCATTGTAATATCATCTGCCTGCTCTGCGCTTTTGGAGAAGCTCCTTATATCCTCCCTTACCGTCTGCAAAATTCCGTAAGCCCCCTGGTTATTTTCAGAAACCTCCCCTAAGACCTTCCGCAGCCTTTCCTCCCCGTAAAGAACGCCCTTTTCATCCATTGCCTCCGTAACTCCGTCAGTATACATAAAGAATCTGTCCCCCTCCTTTAAATCCATATAGTGGTTTTTATAATCCGTATCCTCCAAAACTGCCAGAGGCAAATCCGGCGTGTTTTCTACTTTTATGTACTCACTTCCCTCTGTACAATAAAAAGGAAAATTATGTCCTCCGTTGGCAAAGGTCATTCTGCCTGAGGAAAGCTCTATTACGCATACAAAACAGGTTATAAACATCATGGCGTCATTATGCTCATTTAACTGGCTGTTTGCCGACTTTAATATTTCTGCCGGAGTACCTATGGTCTTTGCCATATTTTTAATAAGGGTTTTCCCCATCATCATAAAAAGCGAAGCGGGAATTCCTTTTCCCGACACGTCCGCCGCCACAAGCCACAGATGATTATCATCTGTCATAAAGTAGTCGTAAAAATCTCCTCCTACCTCCTTTGCCGGCTTCATAAACGCGCACACGTCAAAGCCGTTTCCTGACGACGGTATCTGCTCCGGAAGAAGGCTTAGCTGTATCTGGGACGCCACGTCAAGCTCCGTGGATATCCTTTCCTTGTCTGCCGTTACTCTTTTAAGATTGTCCATGTGCTCCCTTAAAGACAGCGTCATTTTATTAAAGGCGTCCCCAAGCTCCTGAAGCTCATTTCCCGTGTTTATGCTTACACGGTAATCAAGATTTCCGCCGCTTATAACGTTAACATCCTTAATCAATGCGCCTATAGGCCTTGTTATCCGCCGGGAAACAAGCCTTGACAGCAATGCTCCCGCCGCCATAATCACAAGGGCGCCTCCAAAGAAAAACACCATTATGTCTTCAATAATATTTTCCACATTTTTTTCTGTAGCGGCGTTTGCCTCCATAATATAGTTATATCTTTCATAAATATCATCTAAAACCATATCCGTATTAAAAACAACGGCAATACTCCATCCTGTATATTCCACAGGCATGTATACTCCATAGCTTTCCTGTCCCTTATATATAAATTCCTTTATGGCTGTTTCTCCTGACAGCATATCCTCTGCAAGCTCTGTAAGCCCCTCCTCCTCGTCTGTAAGAATATTAATATGCCGGTATTTTTCTTTATTATCCTTAAGGCTGGGGGACACTATAACATTTCCGCTGCCGTCTGCTATTTCAACAAATCCGTCATATTTTATATCATCTGTTCCAATAAGCTCATCCTCTACGTTTCCCAGATATATATCTATTGCCATCACTCCCATATATTCATCTTCCTTGTATACAGGCTGGGAGCAGGTTACAACAAGGTTTCCCGTTGAATCAAGATATGTCCCTGAAAATCTTACGCTGCCCTTTTCATCCATGCAGGAATTTTTATACCACTCCATTTCCCTCGGCTCATAGTCCTGAAGATAAAGGGTAGACTGCCCTTCCTCAAGCTTATCTAAAACCTCCCCTGAATTTTCGTCAAAGGAAAAAAGAATTCCGTCCTTCGTGGTATAATAAATTGAATTTAACCTGCTGTTTTCATATACCGACTGAAATACCTGCCAGACGCAGCCTATTTTATTTATCTCGTTCTTTTTACTTTCATAATCCATATCCTTATTCAGGCTGAAATACAGACAAAGCTTATCCCTTAGCTCCTCCGACGGTATTCCTATTTCCCTGCTTCCGTAATTATCCGGATTTTCATACACATCCCTTACGGCATCGGAGCAAATCTTTAGCTCCTCTATATACTTATTTATTTTTTCAGCGCAGTTTAAGGATAAATTTTCACACACCCCCGCCATTTCACTTAAAATACTCTTTAAAACGTTTGCAACCTCATCCTCCGCTATCTCTTCAATAATCTTAGAATCACTTAGAACAATTTCCTTTTGTACCTTTTTTAAGCCTATAACCGATATAACGGCAAGCATAATAACCGTAAGGGCTGCAACTGCCAGATTTCCCTTTAATATCTGCCTCTCAATTTTTTTATTTTCTTTTTTTATGATTTTTTTCATGCTTCTTCTCCCGGGGCTAATCCTCTATTTGTATAAATTTGCTGAAGCCTGACATATTAAGGACTTCCCTGACGGCGCCCTGCACATTCCTTAAAATAAAGCTTCCTTTTTTGCTTTCTGCCGTCTTGTACGCTATAAGCATAGCCCTAAGCCCTGCGCTTGAAACATAATCTACATCCTTTAAGTCTGCCGCAACCTCATTTTGCTTCTGAAAGGCTAACAGCAGCTCTGATTGAAATTCCTTGCTTGTGTTTGTGTCTATTCTTCCCTCTACCTTAAGTATAATTCTGTTTTCCTCTTTCACTGTCTCAATTCTCATACGTATTCTCCTTTTTCCATAATTAATTTACATTGATTAGCTTACATATATATCTGCCCTATTCCCGCTCCCCAGTCCAAGCCTGCCGTTTTCTTCTCCTCGTATATTCCTGCGTTAATATCCATATATGTATAGCCGTCAAGGGTGGAGCATGTATCAAGATATACTATCTTAAGGACGCATCTTACAGGCTTAAGCTGATTTAGCAAATGCTGTATCTGTGACTTTTTATACAGGGTATTCCCCCTTTTAATTAAGACCGTCACTCCGTATATATCATCCCCATACAAATTATCTTCTACAAGTCTCCGCACATCAGAGCATGGCTCTGGCAAAAGGTTTCTCTCTACTATAATCCCCTTTTCCCCTGTTATTATCTCTATAAGCTGTTCAAACCCTTCTCTTGTTCCCCGCTTTTTTATAAGGTCATAGGAATTTGCAACAAGCCTTCTTAACGTATCCTCTCTTAAAAACTCTCCGCTTACGTCAAAGCCCATCCATTCAGCCAATACCGGCAGCATAAAACACGGCGCCATCTCCGGCTCCAAAAGCTCCTTAAGCCTGTTTATATCCTCCTCCATATTGTTGTATATGGTTGAAAAAATTGAAAGATATCTGTGGAGAGTTGAATTTCTCTCCCTGTATATTTCAGGAAGGGCTTCCATTATAAAATCTCCCCTTGTATAAACCTTAATATTGCCTGCAGAGCTGCCTGTATCTCCTTTAATTACAATTAAAATCCACAGATACCTTCCCACAGCGTCATAGAGCAGCGCATCCTTCATATTTGTAAATTTCAGAACGTCTCCTCTTTTAAAGGCTTCTGCTTTTTCCCCTACAGATATTCCATCGTCCATAAAATATTTATTTACGGACAGGTCGTCTGACGCCATTACATATACGGTACACAAGGATTTTTCCTTAAGCTCCATATCCATATGCAGCCTGCCCCAACGTTTTTCCCCGTATCCTCTGTCAAAAAAGGGAATAATTATGCGGCTCTCCTCCTTATTTACCGTCACAAGGGTATTGCCCTCTATGCGAAAGCCTTCCTGCCAGCCCCTTTTTAATGCTTCCTCCCTGACAGAATAAACTCTTTCCTCCTCCATTGTCACTCCTTTCACCGTGCCTCATTTTTCTCTTAATTTAATTCTTCCTTCTCATAATTTAGCGTAAGCTGTATATTTCCCGGCATTAGAAGGCAGTTATCCGCCGGCTTTATATCCGAGCCTGCTTCTGCGGCGTATCTGTAATTTGCAGGAGCCATATTAAGGGACACAATATAGCTTACGCAGTAAAGAGCCTGTATTTTACCGTAAAGCTCCTCAAACATAAGAGGCTCGCCAAAGCCCTTCCCGCATTTTATATAGTCGGTAAGCTGTACTATAGTCTCTCTTATCTGATTTTTGCAATCCTCGTAATGCTTTTTTACCATAATAACACCGCTTACGTTTATATGGGTAAATACCGGAGAAGCCAAGGATACCTTAGTGGACAAAAGCCTTCTCTTATTTATTTCCCTCATAATAATACTTCCTGCAAGAGCCGGCAGCCTGTCCCCCTCCTTCATTCCCTTAATGTATACCGCAATGGTTATTTCATTTTTCTCAGAGCTTCCTAAGGCCTTCACCTTTTGTACATTTATCTCAGGAATCCCCATAACGATATCCTCGTAATCCCTTGATGTTACGGCTGTATATGATTTATATACATCCGTAACAAATCTTCTCCTAAGCTCGTCAAAGGTTTCCTCCATACCTCCGTACACTGTATCCGCCACGTTTAAAAACCTGACTCCTGTATCATACCCCAAAGGCTCAAGCTCTGTTCCCTTTAAGAGCGTTCCCTCCGTCAACAGGGCTGTTGCAGCCTCTCCTATATACATATTAGAGCCTGCGCATTCCCCTGCCTTTATTACCCTTAGCTTTCCGGCGCTTTCATTAATCTCATAAATAAATCCCATAACTCCCGGTATTTTAGGTCTTACAAAATCATACATTACCCCCTCCCCTACAGGTATTTCCAATATAATGCTAAAGCAGCTTTCTATTATGTTATCAAAGGGAAGGTCAAATTCCTCATTGTCATAGCCCAATATACAGCCAAGCCGGCACACTCTTACGGCATCCTCTGAATATGCTGCAACCGCTGCATTCTCATATGCTTCCTTAAAGCTATAGCAGTATCTTCCGTAGTCCTGCCTTATCCTCTCATATTCCTCCCCGCCGCACTTACTGTACAGCCTGCTTCCATATTTTTTACAATAAACCCTTACGTACTGCTCCTCCATAATATCGCCGTATATATAACATTCTCTTTGTCCTGAAAAGGTATATATATATGACCTTGTGTCCCTTTGCATCAGGGGAAACACCGCTCCCCTTGCGGAGTTTATTTTCGGGCATGCGCTATAATCTGCCCTTACAAGCGTTCCTCTTATTATATAGCCCTCTTTTTTAATAAATTCAGGCCTTGCCTTCTCTTCCCTCCGTTGTCCCAAATTAAATATTATACTTCCGCTTTTGTTCAGGTTTTTAGTATTGTCGGTACATTTTATTTTTTTATAGCCCTCTCTTGTATAAAGCTCCCACTCTATGTCCGTCTCCTTATTTCCCTTATCGTACGTCATTAAATCTATTTTGCTTTCCTTACATTCCAAATATATTGCAAGCTCTCTGTCAAGGCTTGGGAGCCTGTCAAACACAAAATAAAGCTCCGCTCCCGCTTTAGGCTTACTTCCGAAAGGCTCTGCCTTTGTATAATTTATATCCTTAAGCACATAAGAATAATTCTCTATAGCTCCCTTCTCTCCCCCATACACGCCTATAAGCCTTGCCCCTGATATTTCCCTGCTTCTTTCGCTTTCAAAGCACAGGCTTCCTACCCTGAATTTCTGACATTCAGGAATTAAAAAGCCTTCCTCCACATCTAACGGCTCTGCATATATTCTTTTCACAGGTCTTTTTTCCCTGTAAAAGCCTGCAAGATTTATAAGCTTTTCCTCCATTCCCTCTGTTATCTCCCTTATTTTTTCAAGCTGCACAGAGGTATAGCCGGTGATATTTTCAAGTATTGCCGCCTCCGGTGATGAAAGAAAGCCCTCCGGCGTGTATTCAGCATATAATTCCTTTACAGCCTCCTTCATCCGGCTTTCATATGTACTTTTCCAATTTTCATTATCATAGCTGTTTTCCATATTTTCTGCCTCTTATCCTATATAAAATGTATTTCATGCCTTCCGCTTACGGCTATCATTGAAAAATCCTCCTGAAGTCCACTAAGCCCGCACTCCTTATACCTTCCGTTATGCTCATACCCTGCCGTTACAGACAGGTTTTCCACTGTTCCCCATTCCCTAAGGACATTTAACTGCATAATAAGCTGCGACATATTAGGCAGCTTTCCTATTGGCCAGCCTTGTTTTCCGTTTCCTTTTACGGGATTTAAGTAATTTTCCATTATTTCATTAAATTTATGGCTTACAAAAAGCATATCTGCTTTTTCATTTTTCTTAAACCAGACAGCCGCCGATATTTCTACTTTTAAGGGCTTTACTATTATTATCTCCTCCTGTCCTATAGCCTCCTCCCCGACCTTTAAAAGATGGCTTTTAAGCTCCATATATATGCTCTCGTCAAAGCCTTCATTAAAATCCTTTGTTAAAACAACGATATATACCCTTCCCTTTTCCGCCTTTACCCTCACCTGACTGATAACGCCGGAAAAATTCATGACCTCCCTTTTATAATCCTCTGCTGTCACAAGCCTTCCATGGCTTCCTATTAATATATCTCCTCTCCTTAGCCTTTCCTCTCTGGTTTCCCTGTCGCTGCCTCCGTGTGACGGCTCTATATTATACAGGCTGTCCAAAAATAAAATGTTTGACACCGTTTCAGATATTGCTCCCCTGTCTACATTTCCCTTTTCACCCTTACAGCCGTATATAACAGCCTTAAATGCCGGATGCTCCTTTTGCATAGGAAGCCTTTGTCTTACCCCGTCGCCGAATATAACCTCTCCCGCTTCCCTGTCCAGCATATATACTCTCCCGTCACCCGTTTCCTCCTGAAATGAGCCTGCTTCCTGCCAGAAAACAAATATCCTGTCCGGCTCTCCCTTTTCGCTTTTCTCTATCCTGATTCTGTTTCTTTGAACGGCCAAATCCTGCCTGCCGCTTCCCTCAAGGTATCCGTTAGTCTCGTCCATCCATAAATCAATTTTTAATATATCCGTACCATACAGCTTAACTCTCATTCCCGGATATATTTCTTCCACGTAATAATCCTCCTCCCCTCCCGTATCAACATTCCATACCTGAAAAACATTTGTCATGACAGACCATGGTTTTCCCAAATATTTATCATTATTATGGATTATTTTTATATAATAGCCCTCCACATTGCAGTAACTAAGCGTTTCCATATCCGAAGGGGCGTTAAATACCAATATTCCCCTTTGTCCCGCCTCTCCCGTGCCGGAGGCTTTCATCAGTCTCTTAAACCCGCCCTTCCCGTAATAAAAATACTCTGTTTTTTCCGTGTCCACAGGCTCGTTGTCACACTGAATATAAAGGCTTACGGGGCCGTCGGTTATTTTCTTATTAAAGCATACGTAAATTTCCTCCCTGCTATGGCTGCTTATATCAAATAATAATAATTCCTCTTTTCCGTCTGCTATATTGTAATAATTTTTTACATTTATTCCCCATAATACTGAAATCCTCTCCGGTATACACCATGTCCTGTCATATGTATATGATATTCTCATATTACTGATATAGGGGGCGTTAAAAATACACGGCTGCTCATAGCAGTGATTAGCTTTAATGATTCTTATCCTTAAGCAGGGCTCCTCCTCTCCGCCTCCCCAGTCCTCGGGACATAAAAACCTTATTTCCACGGCTTTATCCTCTCCCGATGCAAATATATCCGTTCCATTTTTATCATGATTTTCAATATTAAGGCTTTTAAAGCCCTTTGGACTGTTGTATTCAAATATCACATTATCTGCCCATACCTGATTTACCTTCTGCTCCCTTTCATATTTTTCATACTTTTTGTATCTTTTTATAAGGGGAAGCCTCTCCTCACTGACGCTCTTAAGCCCCACAGGTATCTTCTCAAAGCTTAAAAAAAATTCTACGGATATAAGGGCATTGGCCTTTGAAAAGCTTACAGGCTGGCTTATTATACATTCATCATGTAAGCTAAAGGCTTCCCCAAAGGGATAAAAGCCCTCCCCATTACAATCCATAAGGGGATTCTTAACAAAATCCGCCTTAAGCTTTTGCGCCTCTGATGATATAAGAAGGCTTCTAAATGACACCGGACCATTAAGCTGACCGTTTTTCCTTATAACTACGGCGTCCTCCCTCTCCCTTTTTTGTTTCATTTTAAACAAGAGCCTGTCCCCTGAAGCCTGTACTTCCTCTGCCGGTATCAGGCCCGCCTCTGAAAAATAATATATTTCAAGAGCCTTAGATTTCATATTCTGAATAAGACTGTCATTATCCGTCTTTAAAATAAATGTCTGATTGTCTCCCTTAAATATATAGGGGTGATATATTACTGCCTCCTCACGGCTGTATATTTCCTCCTCCTTTTCATCTCCTATGGGAAACGGCTTGGGAAGCTCCCCAAAAACAGATCTTATTTTTCCTTTAACCCCTGTCTCTGCAAAAATATTTTTAACTGAGGCGCCTGTAGCATACATGCCTCTCTTTGTCTCAAATATTATTTTTTCACCGTCTTTTGTGCTTCCATACAGCTTAGCGCCCTTATTTATCCATATGCCCTCTGTCCCGTTGCCAATAACCCCCATATGCACCAGACTTAAGGCAGGTCTTGGAGGCTTTGGGGACATTCCTAAAAGCTCTGTAACCCTTATATGTATTTTATCATTCAGACGGCTGTATTCCTTTTTATTATCCTCCATCTGCATTAAGAATATTTCTGCAAGCCGCAGGCCTATATCCTTATTGTTTTCATCAGGTCTCCACCATGGAAGATAACTTTGCGCAAGCTCATTAAAAAGCTCCTTCATTTTCTTTTCCATTGTAAAGCATTAATCCTCCCATTATTAAACCCTGTCGTCAGCATAAAGGGGAACAGTTACCGTATCCTCCAAATCCTTTGTCCTGTAAACTACCGTTACCTCCAAAATACCGCTGCCGTAATCACATTTAGCCGCAACGCTTACCTCTGTCAGCATGGGCTCCTGACTTAACAGACAGCTCCTTATGTCTCTTTCCACCATATTTAATTCCGTTCTGTTTATCTCCATAAACGCATATTCCTTAAGTCTGCTTCCAAAGCCGGGATTTAACCATCTTTCGCCCTTTTCCGTTTTCAGTATAAGCATTACCGATTGTCTTATTCTCTCCCTTCCTGACACTGTTTCAAATCTTCCTGTGGCAGGATTTATGTCTATGGGAAATCTCATTGTCTCTTCCATTTCTTATCTCTCCTTCTGTGGCCTATCCTTCCTTAATCATGGCTCCTCCGATAACAGTTGTTCCGTCGCTTGAAAGCTTCATGGAGGAATTTCCCGAAATACTTCCGTTCTCACTTTTTATCTTAAACATTCCGTTAGTTTCCATTTTTACCGACTGCTCCGCCTTTACTGAAAGCTTCTGGCATTTAATATCAATCGTTCCGTTTTCTCCGTCTATTTTGAGCGAAACGTTTCCTATGTTAATTTTAAGCTCGCTGGCTGCTTTAACTGATATAACGCCGTTGTCTGAATCAATTTCTATGGAATTTTCCTTTTTCTTGTCATTTATTATTATTTTTTTATTTTCATTGTCTAAGAGGATAGCTCTTTCCTCCTTTGACGTTTCTATTTTTATTTTGTCCTTACTTCCCTCTCCCTGACTGTTATCCTCAAAGGAAATTGTGTTTCCGTTTCTTGTGGTTATCCTTTTATACTGGTTATTCTCATCTGCCGTATCGGACAAAAAAGTACTGTTATCCGGAAATATGCTTCCTACAATATATGGCTTTTCAATATTTCCTCCCTCAAACATTAAAAGCACCTTATCGCCTATCTCCGGAAGAAAATAGCTTCCCCATTTCTTTCCCCCAAAGAACATGGCTACCTTCGCCCATTTAAGAACATTGGCGTCCTTATCCCTCACGGGTATTTGAACGCATACCCTTCCCGGCATATCCTTACTGTATTTTTTAGCCACTATGCCTACAGCCGCCCCTGTTATTTTACACTCCAAGACCTCTGTCTTTTTTCCTTTTTCCTCCGTTATATCTCCCAGCACATCAATTAAGCTCATATCCTTACTATTTTCCTTTCATGTATTTCCGCTATTTTATCCTGTCTGTTTTTCCCGTAAGCTCTGTAACGTACCCCTCCTCGTCGTCAATACTGTGCTTCACCTCAATTAAGTAAAATTTATTTGAGGGAGGCTGTCCCATTCCCTCTATCTCTATAAAATTTCCCGGCTTAAGCTCCGGCAGCCCCCTGCATCTGCAATGCATAAGCCCAAAGCCGTAGGTTATTTTTTCTATGGCGTTTTCAAGCCTGTAATCGGCGTCCCCCGGACTTTTCACTGATGAATCCACATATATTTTTTCGCTTCCTGAAATAATCTGCTTTGCCCTGCTGCTTCCTGATATGGTATTATTAAGCTTTCTTTTTGCCGTAATCAATTCTGTATTCCCGTAATCTGTTCCTCTTACCTGAACATTTTCCACCTGCCCTATTATGTCATATTCAACCGACAGCCTTGACACTCCCCTTGAGGCGTTTAACGACATAAGAGTAACCTCCGGCGTCCTTGCTTTCCTGAACAGCACCTTTCCGCAGTCTGTAAAAAACTCATAATTAAATCTTTTTGCCGCCCTTACCGTAAATTCATAATCGCTTTCTCCTGTTACCTCTATGGTTTTATCGCTTTCCCCACCCTTTTCCCCGCTGTTTTTATCAGGGGTAGGCGTAAGGCTTAACTGGGTAATAATTCCGCCGCTTTTCATTTTTTCATAGACGCCTTTTCTGAAAATTTCACTTACGCTGTCTCCGAAATTTGTTGACGTCATTTGATTTTCATGACTTCCCGCCATCATTACACCCTTTATGTCCATACATAAAATCTCCACATGAGGCATCTCATCCCCTCCGTAAATAAAATTTACCTTTGAAACAAAGCCTGTAAATATGTCGCTGACGGAGTTTCCGTAGCCTGCCCTGACAATAATTTGGGAGCCCAGAGAAAAGTAATCCTTTAAGCCCTCCCATAAAAATTTCCCGTCTTCTCTGTCAAAGCTGTTATACACGCTAAAGGAGGCGACTGAAGCCTCATATCCGCAGGTAAGCTCCACAATCACATCCGACGCTATATATCCGCCCTTATTTTTTGAAAAATCCTTTTTATTTGCCGTAATTTCTGCCACCGGCTCTAAAAAATCATTATATTTTTCCTTAAGAGTATTAAAATCATATGCCGCCATACTTTTTCCCCGCTAATTTATCAAATACATTATCCCAGTACGCATCATCCTCGTCGTCCCTGTTAAGCGAAATATCTACAACCGCCCTCATTGGCGCCCCCTCCTCTGAAAACATTGTAAACTTAGCCTGTATGCCTGAAAGCTGTCCCTTAATGCTCATATCGCCCCAGCAAAATTCAAGCTTTGTCAAGGTCTTATCTGTCATCAGGGCGAGCAGACCGTTTGTGACGCATGCCACATCTGTTTCATTCTCCTGGGCGCTGTCAAATATAAGCTGAAAGGAAATCTGGGTATCAGCCTTTTTTTCTTCCTTTTTTACGCTGTCATAAGCCTCTCCCGTATCTGTGTCAAGGGAAGCTCCAGAGGATATGGAAATACTTGACGGATTATATTCCACCTCCATTGTATATACGGCGCTTTCATCTAATTTTACCGACTTATCCGCCCTGTTATATTTAACCTTTGATATTTTTAACAGCGCCTTATTTAAGCCGGGCGTACTGCCTGTCATTTTTCTTCTTTTCATTCCCCCGGAAAACGCTTTAAAGTACATTTCAAGCCACTGATTATTATTATTAAAATCCTTGCATTTTATAGTAAGGCTTAATGAGGCTCTTATAGGGGTTCCGCTTTTTGTAAACATTGTATACTGCCCTGACAGTGACGTAAGCTCCCCCTCATAGCATATGGCTCCCCAGCTGAAAATCATGTATCTGAGGTTATTGTTTCTCATCATTGCAATAAATCCGTCTACCTCAGTCTGCACGCTGAGCATACTTTCATCTTGATGCCCCCCGCCTAAGGCTACCTTTTCATACTCCTTGGAATTATCAAATATCAAGGGAATGGTTACTCTTATGCTGTACTGCTCCGGCTGGTATTCTGCCGTCTTATGGGATTTGTCTGCGCCTGTCTTATAAAGCTTGTTTTTCTTTGATTTTTTCATAGGCTCTCCTGCGCTGACTGTTATTTCTGACGGATTATGCTGTACCTTGTACTTCCTTGAGGGTGCCTTTGATATATCTGCTTGCCTTCCGTCTGCTATATATAAAATTGCCGTTTCCTTCACCTAAAATCCTCTCCTCCTTTTTTCTCCCCTAAGCTTTTGCTCTATGTTTTCATATACCTGTTTGGAAATGCTTTTAACCTGACTCTGCACCCTTGCGTCTATTATTTTATTTATCTCCCGGATTTTTTCCTGCTCATTTAATATATCCTCCAAAGCTTCCGTTCTGTTTATAATATTTCCCTGTATGCTCCCTATAGTGTCAGGGGAATATATTATTTCCGGGGCTTGTGTTTTGTCAGAAGCCTGCGTTACGTCTGTGGTCTGCGTTTTGTTTATGGCTTGTGTCCTGTCTATGACCTGAGTTCTTTGTGAGGCTTGTGTTTCGTTTATGAACTGTGTTTTGTTTATGGTTTTTGTTGTTTCTGTGGTCTGCGGTCTGCTTATGGTTTTTGTTGTTTCTATGGTCTGCGGTTTGCCTTTGGCATGTATACTGTGTATAAATTGTATTTTGTCTATGGCTCGCGTTGCTTCTGGGGCCTGTGTTTCGTTTATTGCCTGCGTTACATCTATAATTTGTATTCTGTCTGAGGCTTGCATTCTGTTTATTGCTTGTGTTCTATCTGTGGCTTGCATACTGTGTATAAATTGTACTGCGTCTATGGCCTGCATTTTTTTTATGGTTTGCATACTGTGTATGACGTGCATTTTTTCTATGGCTTGCATACTATGTATGGCTTGTATCCCGTCTTTGGCGTGCATGCCGTCTATAGCTTGTGCTGCTTCTGCGGTTTGTGTTCTGTTTATGTTTTGTACTTCTTCAATGTTCTGCATTCTGTACAGGGCTTGTGTTTTGTTTTTAGTCTGTATTACGTCTTTAGCGTGCACACTGTATGGGGCATGTATACTGTATGGGATATGTATACTGTATGCTGCATGTACGTCTTTCACGTTCAATATACTTTTTATGGCATACCCGTTTTTTATGACGTTCTCCATACTCTTTATATTTTCTATAATTTTCATGCCTTGTATGGTTTTACTTATGCTTTCTGCGTTGCTATGGTTGTTTAAATACCATAAGCTGCAGAGCTTTCCTGAGCCATATTCATTATTTATATTTTTGAGGCTTTTCAGGCTATTGATTTTAAAACCATATGCCTCCCCATTGTATACGAGCCTTCCGCCTTTTTTATAAAATATTCTTTCTTTTAATATCCTTTCTTTTAATATCCTTTCTTTACCAGAGCCTATATGATTTTGATTTAATATGTTTTTTATTCTTAACCTATGATTAAATGACAGCGCTGTTTGTTCATACTTTAAATTATTTTCTGACGAATACTCCCGCACATGTTTTGCACGCCCTAATATTTTCCCTTCCATATGGTTTTGCTTTTTTTCTGCATAACTTAATTCTACCCTTACAGGATATAAATGTGCGCTTTCCCCATAAATTAACCCTTTATATTGCGGATATTCCCATATATTTTTTTTATATCTTAATATATCATATGGTGAAGGATTCCATATGCTTTCTGCGTAGCCTGATACATTAACTGACTGCTGATTACTAATATTTTCTATATTGCTTAATATATCAGCTAATAAATATTTCCATATGTTTTTTACATACCTTAATACATTAGCTGACTGTTTCCTGCTTATATTTTCTGTGTTGCTCAATATAGCTGCCAATAAATATTTCCATATGTTCTCTGTATTTCTTAATGTTCCCACTAGCGGATGCTTCAATATATTTTTTGTATTTCTTAATATATTTGCTAACTGATATTCCAATATGTTTTTTACATACCTTAATTCGTTAGCCGACTTGTGCCTGCTTATATTTTCTGTGTTTCTTAACATATTAAGAAACCGGTATTTCCATATATTTTCTGCATACCCTGATACATTAACTGACTTATTCCTGCTTAGGCTTTCCGCCTTGCTTAATATATCAACAGATAAATATTCCCATATGTTCCCTGCATACCTTAATTCATTAGCTGTCGAATGCCTGCTTAGACTTTCCACGCTGCTTAATATATCAGCATATAAATATTCCCATATGTTTCCTGCATACCTTAATTCATTAACTGACTTATTCCTACATATATTTTCTACATAGCTTAATATATTAGCCGATAAGTATTTCCATATGCTCTTTGTGAAGCCTGATTCTCCTGACGTCAGATTCTTACTTATTTGTTCTGCGTTTCTTAATATATTAACTGACGAATATTCCCATATATTTTTTGTACGCCCTGATACATTAACCAGCCTGCACTTACTTATATTTTCTATAGTCCTTAATATATTACCCGCTGCATATTTATGTTCATCTTCCCTACGCCTGTATATATTTTCCGTATGCCCTAATCTATTAACAGTCAAAAGCTCCTTTATATTTTCCATATTTCTTAGAACGCTTATTAACCTGCTATTATTATATATTATAGGGATATGCTTAATCTCCTGCTCTCTTGCCCTTAACAGCGTTTCTGCCGTATTACATAATAATTCCTTTTCTCCGGCCCCGGACATAAAATTACTGTATAAATTATTATAGACATCACCTTTTTTATAAGCCCTTAAGCCATATATTTTCCCCTCCCATATATTCTCTGTTTTCCTGCCGGACACACTATATAAGCCCATCATCCCCCAAGGCAAAACCGTAAATTGCAGGGACCTATATTTTTCTACAGAAAAATTATAATTATATGTATTTTTTACAAGCCTTTTTAAAATATTTTTATAAATATTATTATTAATATCAAAAGACTGCCTGAAAATAAGCGTCCTATACCTGTTATAGACGAAAGCCTCCTCCTGCCTGTTAATAATAAGATATTTAAGCTCCTCACCTTCCGAAAAAGCCTCCCACAGCTTGTAACGCTTTGTAACGCTCATTATGCCGGGCTTACACATTATGATTTTCCTGTCGCTTACAAGCTTAAGAGGCTCCCTTTTTACAATTATTTCCATGGGCCTCTCATATGCCATAATATTTCTTTGCACTTGATACCTCCGGCCATTTTCTCTTGTTTCTGTCATACGGTGATGATACTGCCTTTGATATAGTCATAAGAGCGGCTCCCTGCCCGTGAACGGCGGGAATATCTCCCTTAAAAAGAAGCTGCGGCGTCTATATTATTTACATTACACTCAAGGGTGTCATATGATATGGTAACGCTTTCCGTAAGAAATCCGCTCTGCTCGCTTTGAAATTCTCCATAATCCTTTGACGTTACCCTGCAGCCGTTAAATTTATATATACGGCTTGGCTTTAAAAAGAACTCCTGATATCTTGACACAATAAGAAGAAGCGGCATATTAAATACCCTGTCAGGTATAAATATGTCCTCGTAGGGCGTTCCAACATACCTTTCTACCTGAAAGGTATATGGCTTTGACTGCTGCTTTTTTCTCATATGAACCCTGTCGTTTAAGCCGCCCTCCTGAATATATTCATACTCCTGCTCCTGATTTATTCCCTTAACACTTTTGCATGGCACGTCATACATGCCCTCAACCTGAAGAAGAAAATTATAATTTGCAAGAGGCCTGAATATGGCGTCGCTTAATGTATGCATTAGTTATCACCTCCCCCTCCGGATTTAACGCGCCGGCTTCATCTCAAAAATACTTTTCTCTTTTTTCTCCTCTGAGGAACTTACCCTTTCGTTTATGGCTGAAATTTCCTTACACCACCGTCTTCTGCTTAAGTGGTCTAAGCCCATAATTTCCTCCATATTCCAATGAAAATAATAAGCTATAAAGGACATTTCCTCATACAGCCTGTCCTTAGGGTAAAGGCTTATTCCTCCCTTGTAAAATTTACGGGTACCGTAAACCGCTTTCCGCACTCAGGGCAAACTGCCTGTAGCTCCGGCATATCTATATCATTAATCCTCTGATACATATCCTGAAGAAATGATAAATCAGCAGTAAACAAACGCTCCAATATGGCAGGAGCCACCATTTCCACTCCCTCTATTTCAGTAATTACCTTAGATAAAAGAACTATGGTTATATAAGCCGGATTGCTCATTACCCTTGGGTCCCTTGCTGCCGAAATCTCGTCTCCCGCCGTGGCAAGACGCATTTTGCCGTTTTTATGGATTTCTCCGTTTTTATCAAGATATCCCCTTGGCAATGTAAAGTCATATACTGTTTCCATTTTAAAAATCTCCTTTGTAATTCTTATTAAAAATCTTAATTAGGTATTATAAGCTCCTCGTATGCCAGCTCCACCGACTCTATTGCCACCTCATTTGCGGTAGAGTTTAAATCCGGCGCATTATACTTTGCTACCCACGCATTTGTCAGCACCCATACTGTTGTTCCGCTTATGCTTGTTACTGCGCTTTGAGGCGCGCCTCCGTTTATGTCTATAAGCTCAATAGACACATTGCTTCTCGGCATCTCTCCCCTTACCTCGCTGACGCACTCCTGTATCCACGTCTTAAAGGCGTTGTCTGACGTATATCCCATCTTAAGGGTTACATTGCCGTGCTTTACCAACCCCGGAAGCTTTACCGGGGAAAGACTGTGGGAATTTCCCTGTCTGAATTCTATTACGTCAACGGAAGCCTCCACTCCGCTTACCTCGTTAAATGCCGCTATTCCGTCTACATTGTCAACGGTTACTAAAAAGTTCATTTTTGTAAGGGGATATGATAAACCTGCCTGATTTTGATATGTTGCCATTATGCTGCTCCTTTCTTTTAGATAAAATTTTTTAGCGCACAAATTCGGCTATGCCGAATTTGCAATTATCGGCTGCGCCGATAATTTGTTAACCGGCTGCCTCCGCCGTAAATTGGGTTACCTTAAATATTACAAATTCCGCAGGCCTTGAAGGCGCTATTCCCACGTTGCATATAAGTCTTCCTGCCCTTATATCGTCAGGCGTCATGGTTGAGGCTCCTATTTCCACAAAGTAGCTTTCCTCCGGCGTAGAGCCTGCCAGCATTCCCATTCTGTATATGTTGTCAAGAAAGGACGTGATGGTTATGCTTACCCTTGACCACAGTGACGCGTCATTTGGCTCAAACACTACCCAGCCTGTACTTCTTTTTATGCTTTCCTCCACATAGATAAACAGTCTTCTTACGTTTACATATCTGAAAGCTCCGTTGCTGCTGGCAGTTCTTGCTCCCCATATGCGTATTCCCATTCCGTTTATCTCTCGTATAAGATTAATTCCCTCCGGGTTAAGCATATCCTGCTCACCTGACGTATAGTTAGTCTTAAGTCCCGTACATGCTATGGTTTCGTTTGCAGGGGCCTTATGAACTCCTCTGCCTGCGTCTGTCTTTGCGTACACTCCCGCAACCGAGGCTGACGGAGGTATAAAATCAGGCTTCTTTAACATTCTGTCGTAAACCTTAAGCCACGGATGATACATTGCGGCATATGTACTATCAATCATTCCCCGGTATTCCAAAAGCTCCTTAATGTCCGTAAGCTCCTTCGGCATATCAAGTATGGCAAACCTGTTTCCCATATTTTCACAGTGGGAAACAAGAGAAACCATAACCTCCGGTATTGTAATTCCCGGAACTGCCATTATGCTTACCCTGTCATTTTCAAGGAAGGACTGTATTCCCGTTCTCCTTCCCGGCCCCTTATCCTCTCCTATAAAGGTGCCTGCATTTAACTTTTCTATGGTGCCGTCAAAGCCTCCCTCAAGCATAATAGTTCCCTCTGACATATTCTCTCCGAATATTGCCTCTACAATGTCCCCACGCTTATCTCCTTCCTCTAAAATTACCGAAATAAGCCTGCTGCTTTTAAGACGCTCGCCAATATAATTTTCAGATGAGACATTTAAGGTAAGCCCCCTGTACTCCTCTGCAATATCATCGCATTTTACTGTCATATCAGTTTCCACAAGATATAATAAGGTCTCAGGGACAAGACTGTCGTCTGTTATATCCTCTGTAAAGGGCTCCTCCATTGTAACCACATTATCAAATATGGCCGCTATCCTGTTATACTGATTTTTTGCAAAAACCAAGTCTCCTTCCCTAAAGCCCTCTGCCGACTTAACGGTATAGACCTGCTTTTTATCCTCCTGCTGGGACATTACCTGCATTTTTTTCTTTTTTACGGATTTAAAGGCTATCTGTATTCTGTTTCCCCACTTTCCTTCATTAGCCGCCTGAAAAATTATAAAGCCTGCTGCATTTTCCGCTTTTTTTGCGTCCTCGGGAATGACTCTTGACACATAGCAGCGTGTTCCTCCGTTTGCAAAAAACTGCTCCACACAGGAGGGCAGATACCTGTACTCTCCGTGGGTAAAGGCTCCAAGAAAACCTCCGAATATTTTTGTAAATTCCGAAAAGCCTGTTATAAGCACAGGCTCCCCTGTTATGGGCCCTCTTTCCGTAAGCCCCACAAAGCCTGCCGTGCTTGTTCCCGCACCCTCCACTGTCCTTGGTGAATTGTCATATTCCTCAACATATACACCCGGCGATAAATACTCTCTCATTATTTCTCCTTTCCTGCCCTGCGGCAATGCCGCAGGATAATTTAATTTATTTAAACAATAACCTTTCCCGAGCCGGGATTTGTAATTGTTATAACTCCCTGTCCCAATGAACAGCTTAATACCGAATTATTGCAAAGGCACGGAGCCCCTCCTGACATAACCTTACCCTGTGTCATGCTCCATGTTCCCGCAGCCGTGGGTACGCATGGCTGGGGCGTCAATACTCCAAGGGCCGCGGCCGTGGCAGAGGCAACCTGAGGGTTTGCCATGGATGTGCACATGCCAAAGGGCGGTATATTTACAAATGCATTTGTATCCTTAATAGTTGCCACAGGCTTCCCCTCCGCAAGCACCTTTGACTGTGACGTTACGTTAAGCATTGATGTTGATGTTCCAAAGGGACACATAAGAACTGCCCCCGTTACTACCTTTGTTCCCATTTCGTTTCTTACCTTTCTTTAGTTTATTGCTTTATAAAGGGCTTCTAAGAGTCTTGAAATCTCCTCCTCCATATCCTTTGCAATTAAAATCCCATAATCTGTAGCGTCAATGTATAGGGCGCTTACATTAAACTTTTCCTTCATATATGCTTCCTTAAGATATATATCCGACTGATACCTTGCATATGTGTCCATTTCCTCTATACCCTGATTAAAGCTTACCTGATTTTTAAAAACGGTATATGCGTAATATTTTGCTCCCCTTGCCAGCGTCACGCTTTTACTTTCATTGTAAAATACATATCTGTAATCGCTGCAGCCGGAAAATGTCCTAAGGGGAATAAATATATCTGCTTCGTTTTTTAATTTCAGGTAAACATATGGATTCCCCTCCGAATATAAAACCGATACAAGCCTTGACGCCCTTGTCCTTACTTCATCATTGCGTGTCTCCCTTCCATATCTGTATAACGCCGCACAAATACAGGCCTTCTCCATATCGCCGCAGTCTTCGTATTTTGCTCCCGCTATTTGCTCAAGTATTGAAACCGCCGTAGCTTCGGACAAGCTGTCTTTAATAACCTCTGCGTTATCAGATATTATATTTTCAAGGGTTTCCTTTATTTCCTTTAAGGAGCTGTCCTTGTCTCCCTCTAAATATATTTTTGCAAGCACGCTGTCATAAATATCCTCCATGGAGCTTAACGCCAGAGGCGTGTTTATTTCCATAAACGCCTCCATGGACTCTAAGCCTGCCATTCCGTCAGAATACAGTCCGTCAGCTATTGCCTTTTGTATGCTTTCCTTTGCGCTTATAACAGCGTCTGCTGCCGTGCCGGACTCAAGGGCCGCTCTTGCCTGCGCCTTATCGGCTTCTCCCGCCGTGTCGGAGCTTATTATCTCTGTAAGCCTTTGCTCCTCCTTTTCTATTTCATTATTTATTTCATCTATTTCAAGCCCGATTTTCTCTGCCTGTGTCAAATCATTTACGTCAAGGCTTGACTGACGCTTTATCTTAAGCTCCTCCTTTTTGCTTACAAGCTCTGAAAGCTTAGACGGCTCCGGCGACAGCTCCTTTTTCATGTCAAGAATACTGTCATTAAGCGTCTTTATTGCTTCCTGTACATTTTTATTGTCCTCCTTCTCCATAAGCTTATTAAGGCTTTCTGCCAGATTATCAATTAAGTCTGCCCCCTCTGCCTTACTCATTCCTGATACTGCCGTCCTTGCAAGATACTCTGTTTCAAATGCAGCGGCAGAAGCGTCGCCGTCTTCTTCTGACAGCTTCTTAAGAGCCTCGGGAATAAGAAGCTCCTCTATAAGCTTTGCTTCCCTTTGGGGATTATTTATTGTCCCGTTTTCTATATTTGTTATATCCTGTATATTTTCCATAAGACTGTCAATATCTTCTGCCGCCTCTGTCAGACCGTCCTTAGCTGCAAGCTCCGCCGCCTGATTTACCATATCATTCTTAACCTTATCTATAGCGGTTGTCCCTTCCTTTAAAGCCTCCGCCTCACATTTTATAAGCTTTTTTTCTACCTCCTCCATGGCTGTGCCAATGGCGCTTACCAGACCGTAATCTACAAAAAATCCGTCCATACCGTCAACGTCTGTCTGTACATTATTTAAAAGCTCCGGCAGAATTTCATCATAAAGCTTCCGATACACCTGAAGCCTTCTTTCACTGTCCAAGCCCTCCATAAGGTTTAACGCCGTATCCTTTGTATCCTTATTTAAGGCTGACGCCTCCTTATAATATTCCTGAAATGCAGCTATCTTTTCGTCAGTATTCTCCTGATTAAGCTCTGCCTTCAAATCCCGGCTTACTGCCGCCTCAATAAGCTCGATATTTCTTTTGTCCGTGTTGGTTTTCTTTTTATTTTCATTAAGGGATTTGTGATATACTGCAATGGCGTCAAGCTCCGGAAGAGTATCAAGACTGTAGGGATTAATTATGTCAAATATACACACCGTCTCTCCTGTCATAAGGTCATATGTAATTCCGTCGGATTTTGTGTGATACCTTACGTTAAGCTCTTTATTTAAAGGCATCTCCACGGCTTTTCCTTCCTCCATAATATCCGAAATATTCGATGCGTCTGATATCTCAAACCACTTTCCGTCTGCCAGCTCTGACTTATAGTACATTTTATTCTGGCTGTAGGTTTGGGCTGATTCCATGGCTATATCATACAGTGAATCATTTAACGCGCTTATATGAATCAGATGTGTCCCGATAATCAATGTAGAATTTTCAATTTCCTCCCAGCTTATATCCGCATATGCTTCCTCATCCTTATTAATAACCGCAGACGCTACAGTTCCCAGTATAATCACCGCTGCCATCAGGATGCAGGCTATGGGCGCCATTATTTTCCTTCCTGAAATTTGTTTTTTTATTGAAGCCTTTTTTCTATTCCTGAATTTTTCCATATATGCACATATCCTCTTTATTTATATACCCGCTCATAAGCTTTTCCATGTCCCCGCCATAAAGCTCCACCGTTACCTGTGACAAATCGTCTATAAGGATTGAAAGATATTTAAGCTCCTCCTCTACAGAAACAGGAGTGTTTGAAAGTATGCTTTTTCCGTCCTTAACCAGCTTATAATATTTGATTTCCTCTTCGTCTGAGATATTTAACTTAAGACTTACCATGCCTGTTGTCTTGTTTTCACTATAGCTTACGGCTCCTACCTTTTTTTCCGTTTCCTCCTGCCTTTTCGCAACCTCTATAGGAAGCCTGCCCTTATATTCCGATACGTTTATTACGGCGTCCGAGACAAACTGCCCGTCCTCATACAGCCTTAGGAACACCTTTCTTCCGTTGTTTATTGTTAATGTAAGATGTCTCAACATTTCACCCACGGGAGTTCTCTCTCCTATCAGAGTATCCTCCACCCATAATTCAAACTGATTTACTGAAGCCTTGCAATCCTCCGGAATATACACTCCTATCTCAAATGCGTTTTCCTCAACTATAGTATTTATATAATAATATGCCCCGTCAGACATATCCTCCGTGACAAAGCTCCCGCCGCTTCCTCCCGTGTTAATTCCAAGCTCCTGCTCATTAAGTATTTCCGTAATAGTCCCGCAGGTAAGTCTGTCATATGAATATAATATCTGTGTATAATTCTTAAGAGCCTCCAGCTTTTCAAGCTCCATATTCTCATATTCCGTCTTTAAGTCCCTGTATTCTGAATATGGAAGCTCTCCTGCTTTATTCTTAAGCCTGCCCTTCTCCATTGCTTCATAGGACTTTTTCACCTGACGCTCTACCGACTCATATGCGTTTCTTGCAGTTATCATATTTTCATATGTTAAATCTACCTGCTTTCTTATATCCTTTTCAGTCTGTCTCTGCTCCTTTGACGCCTCCTCATATTCAAGCACCGACGTATACAGGGCGTATGGGTCATCCTCCACGTACCTTACTCCATCTATAGCGCCCTTAAACCATTCCTTTGGAATCCTTATAAACAATATTTTTATGTTTCCCTGCCAAGGCTTATCTATAGCTGTAAGAAACCTGCCGTAATAAAGCTTAAACTCTGCCGAATCTATTTCTGCTCCGCTTTTTGCCATGGCCACATATGAGGAAATATAGCTCATCTTACTGCCGTACTGACTCTCCATAAGGCTGTAATTTGTGTTAAGGGCAGTAAGCGCAAGGCTTGTATTCAGCTTAGCGTCATAATAAAGCTGGCTTTTTTTTAGGGTTTCCTCCTCTATATATGAAAGCCGTTCCCTGCTTATATCAGCCTCCCTGTATGGATTTTCAAACGCATACCCCCTTGTCACATCTATGGAAATTAAATCTGACAGCTCCTTTTTACTGTTTTCAAGCTCTCTTTCCTTAAGGGCAATTTCCGAATTCAGCCCCTCCATGGAGCTTTCAATCAAGTCAACATCCTCCTTAATGGCTTCCCCAACAGCAAGCCTTGCCTTATTTTTCTTTAAGTCCTCCTCAAGTACCGACAGCTGCTTCCTTTTATAGGCTATAATCTCCTGATATGTATAAATATCAACATAAAGATTAGATACCTCCTCCCGCACGCTGTATTTTATATCTGACAGCTTATGGTTAAGAGATGAAATCTCTGACTGTATCTGCAGGGGCTTATATGTAAATTCATACTCATCCGCCAAATCTGCCTTTTCAGGAAACTTAAAGGAAAGTAAGGGCGTCCATCTGAAGGTAGCCATGTTTTTCTTTTTCAGCGCGATAGATTTTACAGCCTCCTCATACTCTGCCTGCTTTAAAAATATTTTGCTTCTTGTGGTTTTATATTCCCTGCTTACGCCTGTGGCAAGGGCAACTGCCTGGGATAATGTAAGGGTTTTCCCTTCAGCCCCCTCTGAGCTTATCAAAAATACATTGCTTATTGGCTGCATTACCATAAGAAGTACAAAAATACTGCACAATAATGTTTTTCTTTTATTCATTGCCTCCCTTTCCTTCATCCTGAAGCTGTTCTATTGAGTACATTATAAATTTCCCGTCTGACGACTGGCTGTAGAAGGTATATTGAAGCTTTTCCAACTGAAAGCTGTATATATACAGCAGCTTATCCTTATCATAGCCCGTTATCTCCATGGCGTCGTCAAATACGGCGTTTACCTCTAAGCCTGACAATGATGACAATACTACAGCCTCCTCCGCGCTTATATTTACATTGCCTTCATATACTATATCCCCCGCTATTTCCTTTACCTCGTCTATACCGGAGGCGGTTTTACCTCCTATATTGCAGCTTTCACTTTTTACAAATATTTTATCTATAAGAACCTTATCGTCAAGGCCTGTACCTGATATGCTTCCGCTGTACATTGCGCCAATATCCTTCATGTCTCCTATAAAATATTCCGTGTCATAATATATATCACGCTTTCCCATGTACATTTTTGACGCTTCCTCCGTTGTCTTTCCAAGAAAATCCTTGTACACAATTTCCCCGTTTATGAAATTACCCTCATATACAGGATTGCTGCTGTCATCAAACAGGGCGCCCTTTCCGTTCCGTTTTCCCCTGCTAAACATTCCTTTGTATATTACCGTCCCTCCCGTTCCGTACTCGCTTCCCTCTCCCTCATATAAGTTATGCTTAAACTCTCCCTCGTACAGAATTTCCTCATTTTCACCGTACAGCCTGCCTGTGCCGCTGTATTCATTGTCTTCAAATTCCCCCGAATATATAGTATTCCCCTTTTGTCCATACAGGGTTCCTTCACCGGATACCTTTCCGTAATGCACCCTGCCTTTATATGCAATATATCCTTCCTCTGCCTTTATTTCTACATTTCCGGAAATAAAATTAAGAAAAACAGAGTCATAATTATATGTTCCGCTTGATACATTCCTTTGTACGGAGGCTCTTAAATTTACGACCACAATAAAGCTTACCACACACGCTATTGCTCCAAGCACACCCAAAAGACGGCTGCTTATCTTCCATTTCCACACTTTTGTATACTCCCCTTCTGATTTTGGATAAATAATTTTATATTTTTCTTCCATATACGATATACTCCTTTTCTTTGCTGCGGTTTCTACGGCTTTGCCAGATTTTCCGTTCCTATAATGTCAAATGAACTGCCAATTTCAAATACATTTGCTAAATATATTATTCCTGCTATACATAAAGCTACCACCCCTGCAATAAGAAATCCCTTTAATATAACATATATATACTTATCTATAAATTCCCTTAATTCTTCAAATCTTCTGGGAGCTCTTCCCAAAAGCTTCATGTTTTTTATATCCTGAAAAACATCATTATAATCTTCATATCCCCCATTACTGTTTTTTGCTTTTAAAAGAGTCACGCACATAAAATCCGCATATTTTTCATCCCCTACCAGTTCTTCAATAAGGTATCCGCATTCCCTTGCGCATTCCTTCTCGGTAATATTCTCGTCAAGCTCTGTTAAATCTAAGTCATATGTAAAATATACCCTTCCGTCCTCCTCAAGATTCAGCTTTCTCTCCTTTATCATAAGATACTTAATTGCTTCGGGAAGGTCTGTTATCATAACCCTTCTCATTGCTTCCCTGCATATGTCTACTATCTCGTTAAAGCTGTCTGCCATGGTAAAAACATAGTCCACGATTCCTCTTTTTTTCCTGTATGGCGAGCGAATACAATAGCTGTCCCCGACAGAAAAGGGTTTAAAATCCCTTCTGTCAAATTTACTTAGAATATTTGCAAGCTTTTTTGACGTTTCAGCATCCTTTACCTTAAGAATTACATATTTATTTTCCTCCTCATCGTCACTCCAAACCTTGCCTGCAGTCATAACATCGTTTACCTTTCCTTCAAGCAGGCAGCCTGTCTCTCTTATTAGTTCATCATATACCATATATTCCATAGTTCTACCTCTTTTTCTTCTCTTAAAATTCTCCGCCGTTTTTAATTATTTTCTTACTACTGCATAGCAGAATGTGCTTATAACCGGCTTATTTGTACAATATACATTTATTTCATATACGCCTTCTCCTGCAGGCGCAGTATATACTCCGTTTTCCGTAACCTCTCCTCCTCCATATTCATTTACCCCGTATGTGACGGGACAGGGCTCCATATCCGTAAATCTTACATGAAGATAAGCGCTTTCCTTTGGCTTCATTATTAATGTAGGCTTTTCCATAGATATATATCCCACTTTTCCCCCTACCATGTCTTTAGGCTCCTCCCTGGCAGTTTCTGCCTCCGGTCTTCTTACGGCTACCCAGCGGCATTTTAAAATCATATTATTATAATCCCTTAAAAATCTTATTCCCGCCTGAAAGGTTCCTCTGTCCCTGTACAGCTTTACCGCTGTCTCTGCCACAGGCATATTTAATTTCCTATGGGTTAAGGCTTTATCATTATGATTTTTCTCCTTAAAAATATCACTGTCCCCAAATATTGTTATATTTCGCGACAAGTCTCCTCCGCCCTCCTCGCATGCATCAAAGCCAAGCTGAATATACATAGTTTCATCCCCGCTTCCGCATACAATTTCATCGCTGTAAAATGTCTCTCCCTTTTTAGCCCCCTTTCCTAAAGGAATCTCAAAGGCTCCCTCCCGGTATATTTTTTCCTCTGTATTATCATGCCTTTTGAAATCCGTATCTGCTTTTTTTCCAACCTTTGCATTCCTGTCCTCCTTATGGTTAAAATAATCTAAAAATTCTCCTCTCAATACCCCGTCGGCAGGCGCTTCTATATATTTCTTTACTGATTTTTCTTCTATTCCCAAAATCATATAGCCCTGTTCTGTTTTCTTAAAATTAATTCCTGCAAGACGTACATACTCGCTTCCTGATACCATTGTCCTCATTTCAAGATTAGTCTTTCCCATAATGCTGTCAACAAGCCTTATGGGCGACACGTTATCTATTGCTATATCAAGGACAAGATTTTCCGTTATATCCACCGGGATTTTATCTGCATACGCCTTTGCTGTTCCCGGCTGCAGTATAATCTTTGTATCCTCCGGTTTACAGGCTGCTGCCTTTACCCACAGCTCCTTTTTTATTACCTCCCCTCTCTTAATTCCCTCATCCCTCATCTCCAGAAAATATTCATTTTTTCCCTCCTCCGTTATAAGGGACGGCATTTGAAACGTACCGGAAAAGCTGAATTTCACATCCTTGTCAGACTTTTTTTTCAGTATAAAGCATACCTTAACATATTTATCTAAACACACCGTTGCCGGCATTACAATTTTCATATTATACTCATCATTATCGACAATCTCCCCCTCCGTAAGAAACTCCGACTCTATATTAAAATCCTCCGCCATATTGTTTTCATCTATAAGAATAAATCTGTAGCCCTCGCTAATGCGATTACATTCAAGCTTCTCCTCTCCCTGCCTCACTGCATACACGGGATTTATATTTTCCTCGTCATATGCAACGCACAGATAGGCCCTGTCGCTTACAATATTTTCAAAGCCGTCTATAGCCGACAGCTTTCTTATTTCAGCCTGTGGAATAATAATTTCCCTTCCCCAGGAATCAATAAACGCACCGCTTTCTATCATTACGGACAAATCGTCAAGATTATATACGCTGCCTCCCCATACAATTCCGTTTCCAAACATTACACGGTTTATAAATCTCCGCTTGTGGTTCACATATTCCTGTTCTATCTGAAAATCTGCAGATGTAAGCATTTTTCCGCTGTAATATCTGTTTCTTTCAAACGAAAACTTCTGATTGCTTTTCAAATTCTATTCCTCCTGTATATTTTGCTTTCCTCCTACAACACGTATATCCACGCTTGTAACCCGTGTTACCTTTTGTATTCTCTCTGAATCTATGGTTACAGGCGACACCTTATAAAAAACAGACAGCTTATATGGCATACCTGCAAAACTCCATATTTTTGTTTTCTCCTCCATGCTCATTTTCATAAGTTCTATCTTGGCGGGTATATTTCCCTCCTCTCTCATAATAATGGAATTATCATGAAAATATCTTATAATTTTTCCAAGTATCATTTCCTCCCTAAGTGACCTGAACAAAATATCTCCTTCAGCATATGCAGTTATCATATAGTATAGATTTAAGTATACAGGCGGAAACCTCATAGTGCTTAAATCCCTTGCGCTCATCTGATTGGCCTTTATTTCATCGCTCTCTCTTATATCATACAAAAATATTCCAACCATAAGGCTGTCCCTTTCATTTGGAGCTGCAAATCCTATATATTCCTCTGAGGGTATAAGCTCCGGAACAAGCTCCTTATGCATTAGCTCTGCTATTTTTTTACTGATACTGCTTATTGCCGTATATGAAGCCATAATCTCTACCCTCACCTTCCCTGTTTTTATCTATGTCAAAATACTTCCTGTACCTTCCAAAGGTTTCTCCCTGTATAATCATACCCAGCTTTTCATACTCATTTTCTATACCTTGTATAATGTGCTTCATAGTAACGGCGCTGCCCTCGCCTGCCGCATTAAACGCCGCATTTATAATAATATTTTTAATATAACCTCCTGAAAGCTCTACCTTATCTCCAAGAAAATCCATATCAATTCCCTCTGTGGGAATTTCCTCTGTAAAGCCCGATTTCCATATTTCCGTACGTGTTGCTGCATCAGGCATATGAAAGGATATAACGTACTTAATTCTTCTTAAAAATGCATTATCAATGTTGTTTTTTAAATTTGTAGCCAATATAATCATGCCCTCATACTGCTCCAGCCTCTGTAAAATATATGATACTGAAGAATTTGCAAATTTATCCCGTGAATCCTTTATTTCACTTCTCTTTCCAAATAAAACATCCGCTTCGTCAAAAAATAATATTACATTGCTTTTCTCACAAATATTGAATATTTTTTCAAGTCTTTTTTCCGTTTCGCCAATATACTTATCCATTACCGCAGATAAATCAGCCTTATACAAAGGCATATCAAGCTCCCTTGACAATGCCATTGCTGCCATTGTCTTTCCCGTTCCCGGAGGGCCGCTGAAAAGCGCTGTCACATTTTTCCCATAGGGATATTTTTCCTTCATCCTCCATTGCTCAAACACCTTATTGCTGCTTTTTACGTGGTTGCTTAGCTGCCACAGCAGATTTTTCTGCTTTTGTGAAATTTTTATATCATCCATTGTATAGCTGCTTTTTATGCTTTGAAGTCCGCTTTCCCTATAGCGGCTTTCACCGTTGTCACATGATACAGCGTTATATTTATGCGCCTCCTCCAATATACTTATATAATTCTTTTTGTGGTCATCATTTAAAGTGTACCTTAATATGGGAATATGGCATCGGGGAGCTATTTCTGCGGAATAATCGGTTACAAAACATATTGGCTTTTGATTTGTCTTTTTTAACTTCAAAATCCAGTCTTCAAGAAATTCATTTATATTCCGGTTTGTTTCAGTATTTATATTATTTATATAAAAACAAAGGTCGCTATCATAAAATAATATTTCTCTGTTTATCTCGTTTTGATATATAATTTCCTCATTTCTGCTTTTTTTTGCAAGCGCCTGCAAATCTGTTACAAGAAGCCGGCTTCCTATATTTTGGTACGCTTTCTCTATAATGCATCTCCCAATATCTCCGTTTCCTCCTCTTATGTGAATAATCATTCCCATTTCCTCAGACAGGGACCATCTCAATAATCCTTCCAACTCAGCATACGAATCCTCTTCAGTGATATAATCATATTTTATACCTTCAATCTGATTAATACTTAAACTGCATATACTTTCCAACAAGGGTGACATTTCGTCGCTTCCCATCAAATACATCACTAATCTCTCGTCTGCATAAAACTCGCTATAAAGAAAATTCTCTATCTCTTTTTCTAATTTTAATATTTGTTTTAATTTTTTAAAATTGTCCTTCATATCAGATACAGAATAATTTATCCCATTGTCTTTAAAGGATAAAGCAAGATGAAGCGTCACTCCCTGACATGTATATTCACGAAGAATATTGTATATTGGAGGATAAAAATACTGCGCCAGTGCCAGATAAAATACATTTAAAAAAACAGGTTCCTTTATGAATTGAATTATTTTTTCATAACGTTTTTTTATATAATGTTCTTTTTTATCGTAATTCCATAAACTTAATTCCTGTATTACTTCTGCTTCCGACACCTGAATATTGAAAGACCTTGCCACAGACATTACTGCTGCCGCCACCATATCCATCATTTTATTCATTGTTGTCTCTCTCTTTTACTTTTTAATTTTATTTTTAAATAAATTATATAACCTTACTTTTAACGTGTTTTTATTTTAAATTATTTTTTTTATATAAAACTTAATTGTATAAAAAATTTTATTTCATAAAAAATTTTATTTTATAAAAAATTTTATTTTATAAAATTAATATATCATTTTTCGACAATTTTTTCAACACTAAATTTAAAAAGGCATGGCATCTCAAACAAATGAGCCTGCCATGCCTTTTCCCATATTAATTTATGCCTTAAATTCTTTATTAAGCCTGTCCACCATACAAAGAGCCGACTCAATAACCTTATCCATATCATAATACTTATACTCTGCCAGTCTTCCCCCAAATATAACTCCGTTTTCCCGGTCTGCCAATTCCTTATATTTTTTGTAAAGGGCTCCGTTCTTTTCATTATTAACAGGATAATATGGCTCATAACCCCGTTTCCACTCTGAGCTGTATTCTCTGCTTATAACCGTTTTAGGAAGCTCATTTCCATTTTCATCCCTTCCAAACTCAAAATGCTTATGCTCTATAATACGTGTATATGGAATTTCCCTCTCTGTATAATTGACAACTGCATTTCCCTGATAATTGTCCATGTCAAGAATTTCAGTCTCAAAACGCACGCTCCTGTATTCCAGCTCTCCATAACAATAATTAAAGTATGCGTCAATAGAGCCTGTATAAACAATCATATCTGCCAGCTTATCATAAGTATCCTTATCTTCAAGATAATCGGTGTCAAGCCTTACATCGCACCCCTCAAAGAGCTTATTTATAATTACATTATAGCCTCCTACTGGTATGCCCTGATACAAATCATTAAAATAATTGTTATCATAAGTATATCTAACTGGCAGCCTTTTTATAATAAAGCTTGGCAAATCCTTGCATTCCCTGCCCCACTGCTTCTCTGTATAACCTTTTATAAGCTTCTCATATATATCCCTGCCTACAAGGCTTATGGCCTGCTCCTCAAGATTTTCAGGCTCGCCCTTAATATCGCCTCTCTGCTTTTCAATAATGCTCATTGCCTCCTGAGGCGTCCGTATTCCCCACAGTCTGCTGAAGGTATTCATATTAAAGGGCAGATTATACATTTCTCCCTTATAATTTGCCACAGGAGAATTGGTATATCTGTTAAATTCTGCCAGGCTGTTTACAAACTCCCACACTCTTTTGTTGGATGTATGAAATATATGCGCGCCGTATTTATGCACGTTTATTCCCTCTATTTTTTCACAGAATACATTACCTCCCATATGATTTCTCTTTTCAAGCACAAGACATTTTTTGCCCTGCTTCCTCATATGATATGCAATAACCCCGGAATATAAACCGCTTCCAACCAGTAAACAATCGTATTTCATATATGACCTGTTCCCTTCTTTATCATTTATATTTGTTAATCAAATCCATATATACCACAGCTTTTCTTTCGTATTATACCAAAATCACCCTGCTATTACAATGAATTATTTTAAAAACAAGCCGCACCCGCAATGCCTCAATATTCTGCATTACGGGTGCGCTCCTTAATTAATTTATTTTTCCATTCTCTCTGTGTATTCTTTACATTCGCTTCTTATCTCGTCAGCCGTCAGCACATAATCACGTATAACGAAACGTCCTACATCAGCCTTTATATTTCCCTGCCATGGGTCGCCGCCTATTACTATACGGTATGCTCCCTCTATAATATGGGTTTTCTCTGATACGCCCTGCAGCTCTCCATCTACATATAAGCGGCTTTCCTGCTTTTTAGCGTTATATGTTACCGTAATATAATGCCATATGCCAAGCTGCAGCTTTTTGCCGATAGCATCATACCACTCCTCCTCATACATAGCATCCTTAACCCTGAACATTGCCACGCCATCCCACGCATTTGGCATTATATTGCAAAATCCGTTTTCAAAGTCTACATGCACTATTGCATTCCAAAGCTTGCTCTCCTCTATTTTAAAGAATACAGACATGCTGTAGGTCTTTGAATTTAATAATGCCCTTGGGATTTCAAGTGTGTTTTCATAAATGGCGCATTCTGCTCCTGTAAATCTTACAATCTGCCGTTTAAGTTCCTCATCATATACAAATCCTGCCTCATTGCCTATGAATTTTCCTTCATTTTCGCCATTCTGGTCGGTAAGCTTTCCGTCAAGCTCATATATGTATGTATGTTTTTTCTCGGTTATATTCGGCAGCGCGTAATCTACAAATTCCGCCGGCTTAAAAGGCTTTGAAAAGTATTTTCCTGTTGCAATATCACAGCCATATCTTGTAAGATAATCTATCTCTGTCTTTTCCTCCACATCTCTCGCCACAATGTTTATATTCAGCTCTCTTGCAAGGGATATAATACTCTTTGTAAGTATATTTGATGTTCTGTCATTGCCAAGGCCCCGTATTAAGCTTCTGCCGATTATCCACTCGTCTGCCATAGTGTCGCTTGCGCTGAGCAGCGTAGACTTATCAGCCGTTTTTCCTTTCATACAGGATATATTATAATCGGCCTTTTTCAGACTTCCAATCATTGCCTGCACCTTTGGATGATTTTCAATATCGGTCAGGCCAATATTGAATTTCTCAGGCTTAAGCTTATATTTTCTCATATGCAGATTCAGGAAATCTACGAAATCCTTTTTATACATATGCTTTTTGCTCATTCTGAAATTAACCGTGAGATTTTCCAGAGGGGTATCCTTCCAACTGCTTACAATCCTGCACAGCTCGTCAAACATTTGATTTTCCAGCTCTACTATAAAGCCGTCCTCCTCAAGAATCTCCATAAATTCCTGTGGATATCTCAGTCCGTCTCTTGGATGCTCCCAGTAAATTCCTGCGTCCACGCCTTCTATACCCATAGTGGACATATTTACTCTCGGCTGGAGATATATAGTAAACTGACCGGAGCTGAATGCAGAATATTTATCTCTGTCAACGCTCATTTTAAATTCAATTTTTTTTGCAATGTCATTATATACTACATATCTGCCTTTTCCTCCCTTTTTAGCCTGATACATAGCTACGTCGCATCTTAAAAGTATATCGTCCAAATCCTCCTTAGAGGACTGCTGAAGCATTATTCCTATACTGAAGGAAATAATTGAGCTAACGTCCACATTAAGCTGCACTTCGTCCACAGAGCCTATAATGCTTTCCGCCATAGCTATAACCTGCTCGTTTGGAATGTTTCCATCTATAATAACAGCAAATTCGTCTCCGCTTAATCTTACGAAAAATGCATCTCCGATTTTATCCTTAACCATATGGGAAACTCTTATGAGAAGCTTATCACCCATTTTATGTCCATAGGTGTCGTTTACCTTTTTGAAATTATCTATATCAATAAACATACAATGTACAGTATCAGATTTCAGCCCCCAACTAAAATACTCATACATTCCACGTCTGTTTGGAAGCCCGGTAAGGTAATCGGTCTGCGCCGCCTGCTTTACATCCACCTCGGCCTCCTTGGTCTTTTCTGTTACTTCCTCCATTTTCCTATAGCCTAGCATCATCTTCAGGGCTGCATAAATCTGTTCTATGGAATATTTTTTATTTACTACCAAAACCCTGTTATCTTCCTCCACATCTATGTCCAGAATCCCATCCTCCGTGCAGATGATAACATACATTTTCTTTGCAAATAATCTAAGTATATCCAGCTCATAATTACTTTTATCCAGTATGACGCATACAGCCTTATCTACTATATTAGTCACGCTGGTTACATTTATAAACTCAATATTATCAAGAAACTCTCCATACTTAGGTGCATTTCCAAGGAAGTTATACAGCTCTCCGTTTTCGCTTATAACATATACCTTCTCCATTTGTTTTTTGTTACCTTTCTAAGCTTAATTCTAATTTCTGACCATATTAGCTATTCTCATAATATTACACATGAGATAATTTGTCAATGTTTTTGGATGTTTTATGTCATTTTTTAAAAAATATTTTTTTCTTTTTTACCTCTTTAGGTATTAATTTACCCACCACCCATCCCCCATAATAGGGGGTATTTTTAACTAACGTGTCATTTATCCCAATTTCCGACAAAATTTAATCCATAAAAGCTATCGTCTCAAGCCGCGGCTTTTTATACGTAACGGAATTTCCTAATATTTCAATGAAAAAGCAGGCTGCCGCACTAAGATAAATTTATACAACATACATCATCTTTAATTGTAGTTAATTCTATATGCTGTATAACTTTTCTTATTGCGGCAGTTCCTGATTTTTTCTTATCTTCCCTGCTTAGTTCTGTCCGTAGTATGCATTTGCCCCATGCTTTCTGTAATAATGCTTATCCTGAAGCTCCTGAGGCGCAGGCTGGATACGTGGATTTATAGTCTCAGCCCTGTAAGCCATCTTTGCTACCTCCTCAAGAACTACCGCATTATGCACTGCCTCATGAGCATCCTTACCCCATGCAAAAGGACCATGGTTTTTGCAGAGAACACATGGAACAGCCATAGGGTCCTTACCCATACGGTTAAACTCATTTACAATGAGATGTCCTGTATTTTCTTCATAGGCGCCCTCTATCTCCTCCTGGGTAAGACATCTTACACACGGAATCTCTCCATACATATAATCTGCATGGGTGGTGCCGTAGCAAGGGATTCCTCTTCCTGCCTGAGCCCAGCTTGTAGCATATGAGGAGTGTGTATGTACCACTCCGCCAACCTCCGGAAACGCCTTGTAAATCTCAAGATGTGTTGCAGTGTCTGAGGATGGCTTATACTTACCCTCTACCTTATTGCCATTCAAATCCATTACAACCATATCTTCAGGCGTAAGCTTGTCATAGTCAACTCCTGACGGTTTAATTACAAAAAGTCCCTTTTCTCTGTCAATTCCGCTTACATTTCCCCATGTAAATGTAACAAGACCATATTTTGGAAGGTCCATATTTGCCTCATATACGGCTTTCTTTAATTCTTCTAACATAATCTTTATTTTCCTTTCTACTGCAATATATTTTCATAAAACACCCGTATCCTTGCATATTCCGGCTTCATCTGCCATACAGCCTAAATATAACATTACGCTCCTACATATCCCAGTCTTGCGCGTACTTATTTTAAATTATCCACCGCTGCTCTTTCAATAGGAAGTCCTGCCTTATATCTTGCGGCAAATTCATCAAAGCCCTTTACGTCGTCAGGATTTGGCTCCATTGTCTCACCCTCCTGGCCTGCAAAAATCTTATTGTTAAGGAAGTCGTCAAGACTTTCTCCCTCTTCCTTATTTATAAGGTATGACGCCAGTATAGCCATACCCCACGCTCCGCCTTCTCCTGCCGTAGCCATAACCGTCACAGGTGAATTAAGGGCTGCCGCTAAATAGCTTTGTCCTACTCCCTTAGTCTTAAAGAGTCCTCCATGACCGGTGATACGGTCAACCTTTACGCCCTCATCCTTAAGCAGAATGTCAAAGCCTACCTTAAGCACTCCAAAGGATGAGTAAAGATTTGCCCTCATAAAGTTGGCAAGATTAAATTTACTTTCAGGAGTTCTTACAAACAGCGGTCTTCCTTCCTCAAAGCCTGTAATATGCTCGCCTGAGAAGTAATTGTAAGCCAAAAGTCCTCCGCAGTCCTTGTCTCCCTCAAGAGTCTTAGTATAAAGAATTCCGTACAGCTTGTTCATGTCTACATCCATGCCAAAGCTTTCTGCAAACTCCTTAAATATATTTACCCATGCGTTAAGGTCAGACGTACAGTTATTGCAGTGGGCCATAGCTACCGGAAGTCCTGTAGGTGTTGTAACTACGTCTATCTCGTCATGAGGAGCCTTCATATCATGCTCAAGAACTACCATTCCAAAAATAGATGTTCCCGCTGATACATTACCTGTGCGGAGCGATATGCTGTTTGTACATACCATGCCTGTTCCTGCGTCGCCCTCAGGAGGACACATAGGTATGCCTGCCTTAAGCTTTCCTGATACGTCAAGCTTTTTAGCGCCCTCCTCAGTAAGCGCGCCTGCATTTTCTCCTGCAACAAGTGATTTTGGAAGTATATCCTTAAGTTTCCAAGAAAAGCCCCTGTCAGCTATAAGATTGTCGAACTTCTCTACCATTTCCGTATAGTAATCCTTTGTATTCATATCCACAGGGAACATACCTGAGGCCTCGCCTACGCCGATTACCTTTTCTCCTGAAAGCTGCCAGTGGATATATCCCTCAAGGGTAGTTATAAAGTCAATATCCTTTACATGCTCCTCACCGTTTAATATGGCCTGATATAAATGGGCTATACTCCATCTCTGTGGAATATGGAAATTAAAAAGTTTTGTAAGCTCGGTTGACGCCTGCTCCGTAATGGAATTTCTCCATGTACGGAAAGGAACCATAAGCTCTCCCGCCTTGTTAAACGGCATATATCCGTGCATCATGGCAGAAAAACCTATAGCGCCTATTGTCTCAATATCCACGCCATATTTTGATTTTGCATCCTCCGCCATATTCTTATATGCGTCCTGAAGTCCTGTCCATATATCCTCAAGAGAATATGTCCAAATGCCGTTTTCCAATCTGTTTTCCCAGCCGTGGTCCCCCGCCGCTATAGGCTGGTTGTCCTCTCCAACTAAGACAGCCTTGATTCTTGTAGAGCCGAACTCAATGCCAAGGGCTGTTTTTCCTGATAAAATTGCGTCCTTTGCGTTCATTATTATCCTCCATTTTAAAATTTATTTCTTGGAGATATTATAAAGTGCAAAATCGCTACACGAAATATATTCGCGTAGCGAATCTGCCAAATTATAAAAATCCTGTTCCTACTTAACAAACTTGTAGTAAGCTTCGTTCCATTTTAATTCATTCTTTAACGCATGAATGTTTGTGTTCTCGTCAATGATTACGCTCTCAATACCCATAGCGCTTGCCCAGTCAGCCATCTGCTCTACGGTTAAATCATATGAGAATGCTGTATGGTGAGCGCCGCCTGCCAAAATCCAAGCCTCGCATCCTGTAGCAAAATCAGGCTTTGGAGTCCAGTATGCCGTACCTACAGGAAGCTTTGGCATAGGCTTCTCAACCTTCTTACACTCTACTGCATTTATAAGAAGCCTGAATCTGTCGCCTAAGTCAATAAGTGACGTAGCTACCGCAGGGCCTGTCTTAGATGTAAACACAAGACGCGCCGGGTCCTCTCTGTTACCCATTGAAAGAGGGCATACTCTCATTGCCACATCGCCTTCGGCACAGCTTGGGCATACCTCAAGCATATGAGCCTGAAGGATTCCCTCCTTGCCTGCAACAAGATTATATGTGTAATCCTCCATAAGCGAAGAGCCCTTTGCATCCTTCTTATTAGCTGTCATTAACTTCATAAGGCGTACCATGGCTGCAACCTTCCAGTCGCCCTCTGCGCCAAAGCCGTAGCCCTTCTCCATAAGTCTCTGAATAGCAAGTCCCGGAAGCTGCTTTAATCCGCCGAGCATGCCAAAGTGTGTAACTACTGCCTGATAGTTGTTCTCTGTCAAAAACTTCTCGATACCGATTTCCTGCTGCGCCTGTACGGCTACATGCTTTCTGAACTCTGCAGCGTCCCTGCCGTCGTCAATAATCTTATACTTGCTGTAGTACTCGTCTGTCAGCGCGTTTACCTCGCCCTCTGAAACTGCATTAACATACTCTACCACATCATTTACACAGTAATGGTCTATCTCCCAGCCAAACTTAATCTGAGCTTCTACCTTGTCACCTTCTGTAACCGCTACGTTATTCATATTGTCACCAAAACGGCATACGCGGATATGGCTTGACTCAATAACTCCTATAGCCGTAGTCATCCAGTCTCCAATTCTCTTCTGAACCGTAAGGTTTGTCCAATGTCCCACAATAATCTTTCTGTCAATACCCATACGGCTTACAATATGTCCGTACTCTCTGTCTCCGTGGGCTGACTGGTTCTCGTTCATAAAATCCATATCTATTGAATCATATGGTATTTCCTCGTTAAACTGTGTATGGAGATGGCAAAGAGGCTTCTTAAATTCCTTTAAGCCAAGAATCCACATCTTTGCAGGTGAGAATGTATGCATCCATGTGATAACGCCTGCGCAGTCAGGGTCGTTATTTGCATCGTTAAATGTCTGCCTTATAGAAGCCTGACTGATAAGCGTAGGCTTTAATACTATTTCATAAGGTATATCAGATGAAGTGTTTAAGCCTTCAACGATTTTTGCCGAATGTTCAGCTACCTTTTTTAAGCACTCATCACCATAGAGGTCCTGTGAACCTGTACAGAACCAAAATTTGTAAGTTTTGTTGTTTAACATTTAGTTAAATCCTCCTTTTTAATTTTTATATAATATTTCACGTGGTTATAGCGAGTCTGTTCAGATATATCTTGTTTTTTATGAATTATCAGAAACCTCTCCCACTATTATTTACATTATACAACGATACACTGTATATTTACAAGTTGTTTTTTATATATTTTTCCAGCCACGGTTACTGTTATGTCTTGATTTACATTTTACTCTATCTCAAGATATTCGCATATTCCGTCGCATAATGCCTGCGCTACCTTTTCCTGATATTCGTCGCTCTTTAAAAGCTCTGCCTCGCTGTAGTTTGACAAAAAGCCGCATTCAGCTATTACTGCCGGGCATTTGACGTTTATAAGTATGTAATAATTATCATTCTTCTTAGCCTTTCTCTCATTATTCCTGTCAAGGCCTTCACGAAGATGCTTCTGCAAAATAACCGCCGCCTTTTCTCCCTCCGGTGAATGTGAATAAAAAAACACCTGCGCCCCCTTGACTCCCTCAGAGCTGTAATTATTCTGATGCACACTTACCATAATATCAGGATTTACTTCATTTATAAGGCTGCATCTTGCTTTCATATCCGCCACCTTTTTGTTTCTGTCATTTTCACCGTAAAGTCCCGTATCCGTTTCTCTTGTCATTACTACGCCTATTCCCTTACTTTTAAGCTTATCCCTAAGCTTTAAAGAAATATTCAGATTTATTTCCTGCTCCTCATCTCCCAGCACGGATATGGCTCCCCCATCTATGCCTCCGTGTCCCGGGTCAATAACTACAGTCCTTTGCTTTTCCTCCTTTGAATCGGCAGCAGTGCCCAGCGGCGGCATTCTTCTTGAAAAAATATAGACAAAAAGCAGCAAAAGCATTGCCATTGCAAGTTCAATATATTTTCTTGCATTATTACTCTCTGCTTCCTGTCCCATATTATCTTTTTGTCTTTTAACAAGACTTTTTGCAAATCCCTTCCAATTCAAAAAAATCACCCTTAAATAAATAATGCAGATAATCCCTACATTATATTAAATCCAAGGGTGATTTATTCATTTTTATTTATTCAGATATGCTTGTATTACATCCCAGATTTCCGGCTTCTCAAATCCTAACTGCCAGCATGCCACTCCTGCAAGCCCAGCCTCGTCCATAGCATTAAGCCTTGTTTCCATTGAGCGCTCCTCTTCAAGCCATATCCTTACAAATGCGTTACCGTTTTCATATGCTCCGTAATACTGCCCTATATCCTCCTGCCATATCTTTTCTCCCCCTCCGTCTGCCAGATTTTTTTCCGCCGCATTCATGCCTACGGCGCGGCTTGTAAGCATATAATTGCCGTTAATGTTATCCTCCACATATGTGCCTGAGCCGTCGTCTGTATCTGAAGGCGTCTCTGTCCAAATCCTTGTATAAAAGGGAACAGCATTTATAACCCTGTCCGGCTCCACGGTTTTTAAGGTATTATTTATTCCGTTTTTCACATATGAGATTGACGCTACGCTTCCTGCCTGACCGCAGCCTGCCCAATGCTCGTCGTAACCCATAATAATAAGATAATCTGCCACCTGCCCTACCACAGCCCTGTTATAATACTGATTGTAGCTCATAGGCACATACATATCCACCGACAGTACTATTCCTTTATTTCTGCATTCTATTGAAAGCTCCCTTATAAACTGCACATAATCCTTTCCATAATCAATGCTTATTTTCTCAAAGTCTACATTTATTCCGTCAAAGCCGTACTCCTTAGCTTCTGCCAAAAGACTGTTAATAATATTTGTTCTGCTGTCTGTATCCGCCAACGCTTCAAGCACATATGAGACTCCGCTTTCATCCGTAGCAAAATCGTTTATAAGCGCCCATACCTGCAAATCATTATTATGTGCCGTCTTTACATAATCCTTTGACGCATATGAAGTAATATTTCCTTTTGCATCACTTACCACATACCACGTAGGAGAAATAACGTTTAATCCCTTTGCTCCCTTTATCTTTTCTCTTATCTCGGAATTCCCCTCCTTGTTAGTCATAAGCTGCCAGCCAAGACATACCTTTTTACCAAGTGATATATGACTATATGAAGGCTGCTCCTTATTAGGTACAAGGACTGCCGCACTACTCTCCTTCACCTTATCCTGCTTTACATAGCCTCTTATTCCCTTTTCCGTCATTACCTCCAGCCATTCAGAAGGCTCTTCCTTTGTCTCCTGCGTATCCCCATATGCCACTATTGTCTCTGCCTTATACAAAAGCTGTCCTGCGTTAATCTTAGTCATAACGCTGCTGTCGCCGGAGGGCTGCTGTCTTATAACCGTATCCCCGCTTACGCTGTATGTATCTGTTTCCTTCATTTCCGTAAAGAATACAAGCCTGTCAGGCTCCTTTTCTACAGCCTGCTTTACATTAGAGCCGTCCGTCACATACTCAAGCTCCAAGTATACCTCTCCGTTATGTGTAACAGCATTTCCATCCTCTCCGTCTACATTGGTAATTTTTATGTCCGTAGGAGAGGCATATCTTATCTGTTTATTATTTATGTCTAAGTAAAACTGGCTGTTTATTTTTGAAGCGACAACCTCCTGGGGCAGATAAATCCTGTCGCCTATGGTTACAGCCGTACCTGCAGGCTGTCCGTCAACTACTATACCGTATTCCCCATCACTGCCAACGCCGTAATAATCCGCCAAATTCACATATGTATCCTTTTTCTCCTTAACATTCCTGCTGCAGCCTGTAAATGCCGTGAAAGCTGTTCCGATAATAACGCTTATTGCGGCTATCCTTAGTAAATTTCTTTTCTTTTTCATTCTACATCCTTTCAATACTGTTCATATTTATGAATACGTTTAATTTCTTTACAAAAATTCCGGCTATGCCGATACTTTATTATAATACAACACACATATTATAGTCTAGCAATTTTTCTGTCCAGACTTAAATTCAAAACTGCTAATTTCCTTACGCACCCCTCCGCATAAAAAAGTGTCAGCAGAGCTGACACTTGCAAATTCGGCAGAGCCGAATTTGTGGCTCACGTGACGAAGTTTCCTATTATTTAAAAAAGAGAAGCCGCGACTTGTGGCTTCGGGCTTCCCTTTAATAATTCAGCTGCGAATATTTGGAATTTCCGTCTTCTGTTATCTTGAATCAGAAGCAATATGGTTTTTATGTGTATGTTTGGATATCCAAAATATTCTTTAATTTTAAAACAAAAGTGAAATCAACAAATTCCTAAGGCCTAAAGGCCTATGCGTTAAAAGTTTCATAAATAAGCGTTTCCAATGGAAACTCCCATAAACTCATATAGGTTTTCTTCTAAAACCTGCCTTTTTTCCACATCCATCTCTTCCTTTATCTCCTCTATCAGGTTTGGATTCCAGTCTGAAAGCTTCGTCACATAGAGATTGACAGGATAATTTACCACAGATAGTGATTGATAATCCGTCACATATATGGATGCATATATTTTTGCTCCCTCATATACGGTAGTATCAACATAAGCGCTTGATATCATAAGGAGCTCCCTCTCTGTGGCATTTATAAAAATACCCTCCTCTGTTCTTGACTCCAGCGTTTTTCCCTTTGCCACTATATAATCCTCTCCGTTGGGAAAGGATATTCTTATGTCAAACATTGCTCCGTTGTCTACCTCTTTTGGAATTTCAATATAATCAAACATATACATTCTCAGATTATCCTCAAGTCCTGCGTCCTTATATACCATAGGCTCGGTAATGATTATGCCCTCCTTTGTCTCCTGTCTTAACGTCATTCCTATCAAACCGGATAAATCCACGCTTTCCAAATCAGATGTAGAGTAAAAAGTTATCTCCCTTATGTCATCTGCGGTCATTACATGTCCCCTTGCAAGCCCATTGTTTAACACATAGCCTGTGTACGGCTTATACCTTTCCCTTTCCTCCGTCACAAGACGGTCAAGAGCGCTGTACCTGTTCCATAAAATGCCTGCAATTACGCCTGTAGGCAGTACGCCTGCAGCAAGTCCTGCAATGGCTGCAATTATTATGTTTCTTTTTTTCTGTCTTAAAACTGCCATTATTTATGTTAAAACTCCTTTACTTCTTAACTTATTCATACGCCGGTAATTTTTTTAAATTATCTTTTGAAAAAATTCAAGCTGCTTATTTCCTATAATATATGGTGTTTCTATGCATACTCTCTGTATGCCGGAAAGAGCGAAACGCTTCAGGTGCTTTTTTACATCATCACCGTCTCCCCCTATTATATGAAACCACCTGTCGCCGCCTGTTACCCCCTCCAGATATGTACACAGCTTTAAATACGGCTCATATCTCCACATATTTACAGAGCCCAGCGCTACCTTCATTGAGCATCTTACAAGCTCCTCCATATATTTTTCGTATTCGGAGCCAAAATCCACTACCACACAGTCATAACCTTCACCGTATATCCAGCCGATAGCCGTAATATCATCTACATGATAATAATCTACATCATACAGATTAAAGCCTTTCCCGGAAGCTGTCTGCTCTTTTCCTCCAAAATACATTTCCTCAATTCTCTCAAAGTCAGTACTTTTCCCAACCTCTACTGCTGCAGTTCTAAGCCGTTTTACCCCTGAAAGATATGATGCCATGCATATAGTCATGGTTGTATTTCCCTCACCCTTTTTTCCTGACACTATTCCTATGCTTTGGGTGTCGCCTGTATATATCCGGCTTACATTTTTCCTCACAGTCCCTGTCTCCTTTCTTAAATTCTGCAAGGAGTTCCTTTAATATATTCTCCATACCTATACATTCTCCTGCCTCCATGCAAAAAGGCGATAATGACGGCTCTAAATATCCGCTTGGACAGCTTATAAGAGAAGATGCTTTTTTATATGTTTCCTTATCACAGCGGTTAAGGACTATGCTTATATTTTTTTCATGTATATCCATGGTTTTATTAATCCGTTCAGGCAGGGACTTAATACCTGCCCAGCCCAATATATCCTCCTGCGTCACCACAATCAGATATGCTCCCGGTTTTACGCATTCCTCCACTGTCCCCTCATCTCTTACAATGACGTCACATTCTAAATGTATATTTATATTATCATTATATTTTGGCTTCATGGTAATACCCTTATATGAAAAACATCCCCTGTCATACCCGAGCTGACTATACAGCCTTGCAAGCTTACGCACGGTATCCCTGTTATGTTTTTCTTCATATACGGCATATATACCATGTTCCCTTAGAAGAGCCGTCAATAAAACTGCCGTGTAGGTAGCTCCCCCGCCTCTGTCTGCACCTGCTACGGATACAATATATGGCCCGTCTCCCTTACAGCCGTCCCTAAGGCAGACCTGTCCTTCTTTAACTGCTTTATTAAGCTGTTCCCATACGATACTCATATTGTTTTGCCTGTAATCCGCCTTTTTGTCTAATGCATTTGATACCACTGTTATTATACTGCCGCTTAAATTCCTTTCACAAAGAAGCTCCTGCGCTTCACCGGAATTAAAGACTTCCTTATAAACTCCTGTGAGCATATACATAAGAACTGCTCCAAAGCCATATATATCGGCAGATACAGCGTGGCCCATATCCTTTCCAAATCCGGAAATATACTGCTCCGGCGGTGCAAACCCCTTTGTTGCCATAACGCAGGTCTTTGCCGTATCGTCGCTGCATATGGAATTTCCAAAATCTATGAGATATATGATGCCGTCTTTTATTATTATGTTTTTTGGATGTATATCAAGGTGACATACCCTGAAAGAATTACCTGAATGTAGAAAATCTATGATTTTTGCCAGTTTAACACCTGTCTCCAAAACCTTATTCTGCTCAAAAATACCGTTTTCCCTAATAAAATCGTATAGGCTTTTTCCTTCTATATATTCCTCTATTATATAAAAGGCATCTTCCGTCTCCTCTATATCGCACACAGCAGGAATAAAAGGAGATTTCAGCCTGCTTAAGATATACGCCTCCCTCATAAGACATTTTCTGTAAGCTCCGTCGCCTATAGCTTTTTTAATTATTCTTTTTACTCCCATAGTCTTATGCTCTGCCAGAAAAACACTCCCCTTGTGGTCTGACTTAAGTCTTCGTATAAGACTATACTTGCCTGATGGAAGATTTAACTCCTCCATGTATTCCCTCCTTATAATTTTTAAGCATTCGTCTTTCTTCACACTTTTTTGATTTAGAAAAACTAATTAAAACTGATATTCTTTTTTTATCAGCCTCGTATCTCGGTAAAAATATTGTATCATTTTTTAAATCTTTTTGCAATATTATTTTTATATTTTTTTAATTTTTTAATTTTTCTTTTTCTATTTTATATATTTTTCACAAATATTCACTTTACAGATGAATTGGTAATAAGCTATACTATAATACACAGCAAATAATTTACACACAATATGTGCATACTAAATATTGATTATTAGTCTTATACTATAAGACAGATTGGAGTAGACTATGAAAATCGAAAAAATAAACGATAATCAAATAAAGTGTACTTTGAATAAATCAGATTTGGCATCAAGACAGATTAAGCTTAGCGAGCTTGCATACGGTACGGAAAAGGCTAAAACTCTTTTTCGGGATATGATGCAGCAGGCATTTGCAGAATTTGGCTTTGAGGCAGAGGATATACCCCTTATGATAGAAGCCATTCCCGTGTCCCCTGACTGTATAGTCTTAGTTATCACAAAGGTGGAGGACCCGGAAGAGCTTGATACGAGATTTTCCAAATTTGCCCCATCTGATGAGGATTTAGATGATATGGACGTCATTGAGGATGGAGGAATACCTATTGCCAATGACCTTATAGATATGTTAAATCAGGTTAAGGAGAAGGTTGCGTCCGTTGCCGACGGCTCGTTCATTCCGCTGCCTGAGTCCTTAGGCATAAAAAAGAAAGAGGAAAAAAGCCCGGCTGAGAAACCGTCCGTTCCTTTATTTAAGATTTTTTCTTTTGACAGCCTTTCCTCAGTCATAAACGTATCTCATCAGCTTACCGGCGTGTACAAGGGGCAAAACTCCCTGTATAAATCATCCGGCAACGACAGATTTTATCTTATAGCGTATAAATCTTCCCATTCCCTTGAGGAGTTTTCTGCTATATGCTGTGTCATCTCTGAATACGGCAGGGGCGAAAGCAGCTCTGCCGCCAACGAAGCTTATATAAAGGAGCACTTTATTAAAATTATACCAAAAAAAGCAATTCAAAAATTGCAGGAAGTTTAAATTTAGGAGGATTACAATAATGACTACAATAAACAAGGATATGATAATTGCCGATATACTTGCTGTTGACGCAAACCTTGCGCCTGTTCTTATGGCGTCAGGCATGCATTGCATAGGCTGCCCTGCATCTCAGGGTGAATCCTTAGAGGAAGCCTGCTTTGTACATGGTCTTGATACTGACGAGGTTTTAAACAGCTTAAACGAATACCTTGCAAATAAGGAAGCCTGACTTTAAAATTTTACCATAGCTGATACCGGAATATTTCCCTTTATTTAAACCGGAAATATTCCGGTATCTTTTTGTTTTTCCTAATAATCCTCATTCATTATCGGGGTAGCCATATAAACTTCCGTCACTCCTTTTACATTATTATACGCTATTACTATATTTATATTTGTCTTTGTTGTCCCATATACCACATAATCCTCTATGCTGTTCGTATAAGCATAAATTGTATACATATCTGCTCCCCTGTTTTCCGTAACCACATTACCGTTTACATTTTCAAGAATATGGTCAGATATAGAATTTTTCTCTGAATTGCTAAGCTCTCCCTCTATATCTCCCCTAAGCCTAAGGGTTATATCCGCCCCGATATCCATATCCTTAAAAAGCTTTTCTACCTTTTCCCTGTAATACACTGCGCTTTCCAGGGAATTGTCAAACTCCATCTCCACGATTACATACTGCTTTTGGGTCAAAATCGCCTTTTCAACATGATTTTCCACCGTAACTACGTTAATTACCGTACGTACTCCCTCCACATACTTTGTAAGGGTTGTCTTGTTATTTTCAGTATATATATCATAAATATCATTTATGCCAAGTCCCTCTGCTACGGTTTTCGCAAGCTTTTCCTTATCCTCCCCGCTCATATACGTATTGCCGTAAAAGCCTGTAGCCTTTACGGTGCTCAATGTTCTAAGGTACATATCGTTTGAAAACGCCGTAATTATATCCGGCTCCTTTTCCTCCTCGTAATTTACTATTAGCTGTATAAATGCAAACAGCCAGAGAATTCCGCATATATATATTAATTTCTTTCTCATAATCCACTTTCCTTCCTGTAATCTGCATTTCTTCTATTGTTATTATTTACCTCCCATACCTCTTTTATACAGATTTTTTAGTATACTTTATTTTTTTTCACATAATATATAAACATATAATACATATACAGGAGGCAATATGTTTGCAAATCCTTTAAATGACGCATACAATGATATTCTTTATTTTAAATCCCTATATCCTGAATCCATAAGCCATATTTTCGGTATGGTTTCAGATTACTGCGACAAGCTGGAATACGACAAAAGCATTATGTTTGATGAGTATCCGGATAAAGCCCGCATACGTCTTATAGCCATAAACATATATAACAGTCTTTCATGTCCGGGACTTTATTCCCACCCGTCAGAGGATTCCCCGGAAAACAGCGTTTCCTGCTGTCCTCTTCTCGAGTTAATCGAGGTCCTTTTACTTAATGAATTTATCCACAGGAGGATACGGCGCCGCAATTTTCAGTAGACTTTATTTAAAATAAAGGGTATACTTACTAACGATAAGAGGATTTTAACCGAAAGGTAAAGGGAATATAAATGGAGAATTTAAATAAGCTTTTAGATAAATCAATAGGCTCTGACTTAATAAGCTGCATATTAAGCGGAAAACGAAATAAACTGGGAGACAGGGATAAGGTAAAAATACGTCAGGTTATCCTTAGTAACCGGCATATGCTTCAGATTACAGAATATGCCGGTACTAAGGTTTTTCATCAAAATCTTGACGTCCAGTCTGCCAAGGACTATGTGAGGGACAAGCTGTTGACGGAATTTAAGCAGTGCCAGATACAATGCAGCGAGCATACCGCCACAGTTCTTGTAAGCAGCAGGGGAAAATTTACAATAAAGGAAAAGAGAACAAGGCTTCCCTTGGATAATTCATCGCTTATGCATAACAGAGCAAAGGAATATATTTTACAGGAGGGCAAGGCTGTTCCCTTTTTAACAGACCTTGGCGTAATGACTCCTGACGGAAGGGTAGTGAAGGCAAAATATGATAAATTCCGTCAGATTAACCGTTTCCTTGAGTTTATAAGGGATGTGCTTCCGTCACTAAAAAAGGACAGGGAGCTTACCATTGTTGATTTTGGCTGCGGTAAATCGTATCTTACCTTTGCCATGTATTATTATCTTAAGGAGCTTATGGGATATAATATAAATGTAACGGGGCTTGACCTGAAATCAGATGTCATAGAAGAATGCAGCAGACTTGCCTTAAAATACGGCTATGATAAGCTTCATTTTTTGTGCGGCGACGTAGCTGACTATGATGGCATATCCCGCGCAGATATGGTTGTCACACTTCACGCCTGCGACACCGCCACTGACTATGCCCTTGCCAAGGCTGTCAAATGGGGCGCTTCGGTTATTCTTTCAGTTCCATGCTGTCAGCATGAATTTAACAAAACAATTTCAAACGATATCTTAGCTCCCATATTTTCATTTGGAATTATAAAGGAGCGTACCGCCGCCCTTATGACCGACGGCATAAGAGGCTGTCTTCTTAACGCTGCCGGATATGACGCCCAGATTTTGGAATTTATAGATATGGAACATACTCCTAAAAATCTTTTAATCAGAGCAACAAAAAAGTCAGGCTCTCTCTCCTCCTCCTTACTTTCGGAATGTACCGGTATAATGAGGGAGTTTAATGTGGATTCTACCCTCTACAGGCTTTTATTTGAAAATAAAGGGGGTATATAAGCAATGAAAGTAATTAAGAATACGATTATAAAAATAATAATACTGTTTTTAATTTTTGCGGGCGTAATTGCGGTATACTTTATCCTTAATCATAAGGAGCCTGTATCTCCGGCTGATAATCTTGATATAGCCACTCTGCCGGTAATTACTATGCATTATGATTCCCTTGAATTTAATGCCCTTCACGGCTATACCTCACAAATGGAAGCGCAGTATATGAGGGATGTTATAACTCCCCTTGATTCTAAAAGGCAGCTTCCTATTACCATTTACAGATATGACAATAATATAGCAGGAATATCGTACGAGGTCAGAAGCCTTGATACCTCGCGTCTTATAGAAAGCGTTGATTTAAGCCATTGGGAGGCAGACGATACCTCCTCTCATGCCACTCTTGACATATCAACCATTCCTGACAAGGATACCGAATATCTCCTTATAATAAAGCTTACTACGGAAAAGCACGGAAGCATCTATTACTATACCCGCATAATAGAGCAGAATAAATGCGAAATCACTCCCCAGCTTAATTATGTAAACGGCTTTAGCAAAAGCACCCTTGATGACGTCAGCTTTGAAAATTATATAGGCAATCTGGAGATAGAGCCTTCCAGAGACAATACAAACCTTGCAGACGTTGACCTTACTTCAAGCTTTAACAATCTCACATGGGGCAATCTTTCAGTAGAAAGGGTATCTGAGCCTGTAGTTTCCATAACGGAAATAACAGGCGACACAAGCTGCTTTCTTTTAAAATATAAGGTTCGCGCAAAAAATGACTACGATACCTATCAATACTATAATGTAACAGAATTTTTCCGGGTAAAAATAGGCATTAACACTACCTATATGTATGTATATGACCGAACGGTGGAGCAGCTTTTTGACCCAATCACCCAAAACATTTCATCTACAAGAATAAACTTAGGTCTGGACAGTGATTTGGATGTAAAATACAAATCTAACAGCACCGGCTCCTTTGTATCTTTTATTAAAAACGGAAGCCTTTGGACTATGGATATGAAGGAAAACCGGATTATCTCCCTGTTTTCCTTTGAGGAAATGGAGGACGGAGACCTTAGAATAGAATACGACCAGTTTGATATTGATATAATATCCACCGATGACGACGGAAATACCCTGTTTCTTTTATATGGCTATATGGAAAAGGGCGCCCATGAGGGACAGGTAGGCGTGGCGTTATATAAGTATATTTATAAGGACAACGCAGTCAACGAGCTTGTTTTTATTCCGTCTACAAAGCCATACAGCCTTTTAAAGGATTCCGTCGGTAAATTTGCCTATATTACTGATGACAATATTTTATATTTTATGATAGGCGACAGCATATATACCGTAACTATGGACAGTAACGAATATATTCAGCTTGCCACTAACCTTCAATCAGAAAACTATGCCATTAACGATGGCAACAGTATTCTTGCGTGGCATGAAAATACCTCTGTTTATAACGCTGATTCAATACGTGTTATTGATGTTGAAGGACATAAAGATTACATTATAAAGGCAGATGAAGGAGAATATATAAAGGTTTTAGGCTTTATAGAAAACGATTTGATATACGGTACTGCAAAAGCCTCCGACATAACTACTGACAGCAGCGGAAAAACCATATTTCCTATGTACAAAATAAATATCCGTCTATATGACGGCAATGATAACAAGGAGGTTTCCTCTGCAACATCTGCAGACGGAGACACTTCCTCCGGAATAAAGCTTGAAACATATCAAAAGGATGGAATTTATGTAAGCAGCGTTTCCGTATCAAACAATATTCTCAGCCTGTCAAGGCTGACAAGAGGAGCGGATGGCAGCTTTTCCCCTATAGAGGACGATAAGCTTGTGAACAGAACTGCTGAAAACAAAGCCCTCATAACCTTAGATACAATAACTACCAGCCTGAAGAAAAAGGAACTTATTCTTAATTTTGCCTACACAGTCACCTCCTCAAACCAGCTTAAGCTTGTAAGCACAGAAACCTTTAGCTTTACAGACGCCAATAAGCTTCGGTTAGATAACGGCACTGTAGCTGACAATAATTACCTTGTCTATGCCTACGGTATCCTTTATGACAAGTTTTCTGATTTAAGGTCAGCCATAGAATGTGCCAATACAAACTATGGCATGGTTATAGAGCCCTCCGGAAATATAGCCTGGGCAAAAATTACAAAGCCGGATTTAGCAAAGCTTACAGATACCGCCACCCTTGTAAACAGGGGCTATGGCTCTCTTGACGACATACTGTCGGATACCGGCAATTATGATATTTATAATCTTACAGGTACAAAAGCAGCCAATGTGTTATATTATGGAGCTATGGATATTCCCGTTATTACTTATATAGATAATTTAGGGTATGTAATTATATCTGCATATTCCTCTTATCTTGGAGTGGTAGACACCTTTGCCTTTACAAGTCTCTCCACAGGAGAAATCACCAAGATGCCTTACAGCGAGGGTGTTTCAAGGATTGAGGCTTCAGGAAATCTGTTTATTGTGATGAAGCCTGTCAATAAAAAATAGGGTGTTGTTTATTGACCGCCTTATGAACAATCACCTTATTATTCCACATCCTTTTTCTTCTCATGCCGGAAAATCTGTCGGATTCTGTTAAGAAGGTCCTCCGAACTAAAGGGCTTCAGTATGTATCCGCAGATTCCGAGCTTAGCGGTCTTTAGAACAATATCCTTATCCTCCACACCGGTAAGCATAACCACCGGTATGTCTGCAAATTCCTTCATAGCACGTATTTCCTCAAGAGTTTCAATGCCATCCTTTTGTTCCATCTGAATGTCCAGCAGAATAAGGTCCGGCTTCTCCTTCTCCTGCTTAAGATATTTTAAAGCACGTATTCCTGAGTTGACGGTAACCACCTCATAATTATCCCCCAGAGTATTGGAAATTCTCGTCAGGATAATGGCGGTATCGTCTACTGCTAAAATTCTCTTTTTATAGCTTCTTCTTTCTGTTTGGTTCATTGTTTTTCCTCCTTTTATTCAATCATACCCAGCAGCTGGCTAAGCAGCTCCTCCGCATTATCATCCTCATATAACCTTAATTGCTCCTGTATCCTTAAAAGACTTTCAGCAGCCTTTTCCGGCAGTTCATGAAGCAGCATAGCATCTACTCTTTCCCTGCACTCTTTTGAGCGAAAATGGCTCAAGTCCTCTAATGCCAGTTCTATCTGTTCCCTCAGCTCCTTTGCCTCCATATAAGGAAGCTTTTCTTTCCCTTCCTTTTCATTACTGCGGCGCTCCAAAAATTGTCCTATATTAGTCAGAAGAGTCTCATATTCTGCCAAAAGCATGGGAAACTGACCGGTAATAAATTCTATGTCGCCCTGTGCGGCAGCATTCTCATGGGAACGGGCCATATCGGAAACCTTCACTGCTCCAATATTGGCTGATGCGCTTTTAAGTCCATGAACCTCTATCTGATATCGTAAAATATCTGTTTTTACAAGTCCCCTTAAAAGCTCTGTTTTTCGCTTACCGTCCATACAGTAAAGCTCCAGCAAATCCACAAAGCCGTCTTCATCTCCGGAATAATAATTCATTGCAGCATCCATATCAATTCCGTCAATCTTGAAAACGCTTGCATCAAGAGGCTTAGATTCCTCTTTTTTGTCATCCGCCTGCCTGTACTTCTCCGGCACCCAGCGGAGTAAAAGCTTATGCAGCTCTCTTCTGTCAAGAGGCTTTGATATAAAATCATCAAAGCCATGCTCCAGAAAATGCTCCCTCATTCCCTCCATGGCATTGGCAGTCAATGCAATTATAACAGGCGCAGCCCCGTTTTCACCGCAGTCCCTGCGAATAATTTCCGCCGCCTCAATACCATCCATTCCGGGCATCATATGGTCCATAAAAATAATATCATACCTTTGGTCACCCACAAGCTGTATGGCCTCCGGCCCGCTTTCCGCCTCCGTCAAATCAAATGTATAATTTTTTAGAAAGCCCCTGGCCACCTTTCGGTTAATCACATTATCATCCACAATAAGCACCTTTACTCCCGGAGCGGTAAAGTTATCTGTAATTTTCTGTTCATTCTGCGGAATCTCCGGTGTCTCTGAAACAGGACGTCTGTCAACAATTCTTTGGGGAATCATAATTGTAACCATAGTTCCTTTGCCGTAGGTGCTTTCCACATCTATGGTTCCTCCCATCAGCTCTACTAAATGCTTTACTATTGCAAGCCCCAGACCGGTTCCCTCGGCGCTTCTGTTCCTTTTGGAGTCCACCTGCCGAAAATCTTCAAAAATTCTATTAAGGTCCTCCTCCCGAATACCGCATCCGGTATCCTCTATGTAGAAAATCAGCACCTCCTCATCCTCATTCTTTCCCGGCTTGCCTGTAATATATGTACGCACATATCCCTTTTTTGTGAATTTAATTGCATTATTTATAATATTAATCAAAATCTGTTTTATTCTGCCGTCATCGCCGCTATAGCAGCATGGAATTGTTTCGTCGCATTCATACTTTAAAATAAGCCCCCTTTGGGAAGCTGCCATATCCATCATTGCTATAATCTCGTTGGCCATATTTTTTATGTAATAATCTACATACACCAGCTCCATTTTGCCTGACTCTACCTTAGACAAATCCAGAATATCATTGATAATTGCCAGTAGATTTCTTGCTGCGGACTGGACATCCTTTGCATGAGCATAAATCTCAGTATCCTCGCATTCCTCCATAATAATATCGTTTAAGCCTATAATAGCATTCATTGGAGTACGTATCTCGTGGGACATGTTGGCAAGAAATTCACTTTTTGCAATACTGGCTTTCTCCGCCTGACGCCTCACACATTTAATTTCGTTGATGTAGGACTTTATATCAGTCATATCTAAAATCAGAATAACACTGCCCTGTATCCTGCCATTTTCATCTACAATATGCTTACTATGACTTTCATAGTGCTGTCCGTTAATTGAAAAGCTCTGGGGAACGTCCTCGTTTAACAATTCCTTGCTAAAGCCCTCTACCACACTGATATTCTCGCCCAGCTTATGGGCGGGAAGACGGGTAAAAATATTTGCCGCAGCTTTGTTATAGCTTACAAGCCTATTCCGGTCATCCAGTGTAATTACTCCATCGCCAATGCTGTCCAAAACCTTTGCTGCCGCTAAATGACGAAAATCATAATTGCGGCGGCTCCAAACCACTATGACAACCATAGCCATAGATATAGCCAGCGTTACCGGCGTCAGGTCAAATACCTTCATTAGCTTGCATACATAAGCTATCAGCATAATGACAGGGAAGGTTGATATTACCAATATTGTCCAATATTGCCGGCTTACCTTATGGTCCGACCGTTCACGGATAGCTCTCACCAATGTATATATACAAAGAATATATGGAATAACAATACGGCTAATCAAAAAAAACACATAAAGGGGACCGTATGTAATGCTTATATGATAAAATCCATTGGCGTCTGCGCTCCACTGAACATCCTTGTAAAAAAGACCGTTCCAGTTAAAAAATACCGTAGGCAGAAGAAAAAAGCTGAATGCGATAAGAGTTTTTAAAAGCTTTGTAGGGGGAGCAATATAACAATATATATAGATAAACCAACAGTAGCACAACGGCGTAAAAGCGGAGCCCACATTTTCCACAATCACTGCTGTCATGGCAGACTCTAACGTGGACGAAGTCAGTTCCAACAGATAACCCAAATTTTGTACAAGCGAGCCGCACATAATGATAATAAGCAATTTCTGTTCCTTAGCTCCATCTCCGTTTAGCAGGAGGAGTAACGCTATAATAGTCAGTAATATGCCAAAGCACTCCAATATAATGACAAAATTTACCATACTGTCTTTCCTCCCTCTTACAGCCTGAATGGCAGGTTAAGCATATACCGTCTGCCACAAAATTTTTTCTAAAAATACAATATTACAATTTTACTACCATGTCAAGAACTAACATAAGTTTACGCCCTTATTTCATAAGAAACGCCCGCTTTGATTTATCAGGCGGGCGTTTTTTGCGATTTATATTTTTTAATATTCAGAACTGAGAAGGAAGTCCCCTATGTGCATTGTTTTTATCCCCTCATAGTTTCCCCCTGCAAATTCATCTGTCGTAAGAACATATTTGGGGTAGTTATCGCGTATTTCAAGCAAACGGTCATACTCTCGTTTTTCTGTCTTTTCAGATTTAATCTCCTGTGTGACCTGAACATATACTTTTTCATTTTGCCTTGTTGCCACAAAGTCAATTTCTCCATCTCCGGTTTTACCCACATTTACGGTGTATGCTCGCCTGCAAAGCTCCAAATACACAATGTTTTCAAAGCTGGAAGCTACGCTGTCTGCGTTGTATCCGAGGACGCTGTACCGAAGCGAAACATCTGCAAGATAAAATTTTTCCTGCGTTTTCAAAATTTCCCTGCCCTGCAAATCATACCGGGAACAGCGGTGGAGCAAATATGCCTTCTCAAGCTTTTCAAGATAGCTGTAAACTGTCTCGTTGTCAAGTGAGCGACGCTCCGATTTCAGATAATCCGCAATGGATTTTGCAGAAAAAGTATTACCAACATTATTGAAAGTATATTTTACAACACGCTCAAACTGGTCAATCTTCCTTACCTGATTTCGCTTTACAATGTCAGAAAAAATAGTTGATTTATATATATCCCTGACAATCGTATAGATTTCGTCCTGAGAATACGCCTGTAAATGGGTTGCCGGGAAACCGCCCAAACGGACATAGTTTTTTAACTCTGCCTTTGGATTTCCTACATCGGCATACTTTGCCTTGAACATCAGGTATTCACCGAAGGACAGGGTGAAAATCCGAAAAGAAACATATCTGCCAGTAAGATAGGTTGATATTTCGGAGGACATCATTCTGGAGTTGGAACCCGTTATATACAGGTCAACATCAAAATCTGACGCCAGTGAATTTACAACCTTCTCCCAGCCCTTAATTTCCTGAATCTCGTCAAGAAACAAATAGGTTTTGCCATCAGGCGATAACTGTTCTTTTAGCAGGATGTATATCTGCTTCGCCGTCATATCCTCATATTCCATTGAATCAAAGCGGCAGCTTATGATACGCTCCACCGGAACATTTCTCTCGTTCTTAAGCTTTTCCATAATCATTTTGAGTATCGTAGACTTTCCACAGCGGCGTACTCCTGTGAGTATTTTTACAAAAGGGGTATCCACATAAGCCATTATTTTATCCACATACATAGGTCTGTAAATCATGATGACCACCTCCATTTGTATAGTAGTATACCTAAAAATCTGTAAAAATTCAATTAGTTTTGCGATTATAAACCGCAAAACTTTTCGATATCTTATTTTATTACGTATTAAACAACCATAAAATCCTCCCTTTCCAGACCTCCCCAAACTTGGTTGTCATCAGTTTATAAATCTCCATATTGCGAGACAACTTGCTGTCCATCCCATTTCTCTCTGAAAATAAGAAACGCCGAAAACCTTGAAAAATCAATGTTTTCGGCGAAGTTTCTGGCGTCGCTAAGAGGATTTGAACCTCCGCCCTACCACTTAGGAGTGACGCTAACTCTGCGCAAGCAACCAATAGCAATTACTATTTATTCCTTAGAATTACTGGCTTTCGCAAGCCCTCGGTGTCAAAGAATTACTACCTGCTGATAACTAAAAACAGGCATTTTCAGCAGTTGTTTTTAGCAGGCGATTAGCACCCACTCTATAAAATGGGTAATGTTGCGGTGTCAAAAAATCTATATACAAGAGTCTTATAGTATATTTAGTGCATCATAACCCTCTAGTTTTTTCAATTTGTTCTTGTAATTCTAATTCGGCAATTTTTTTATCTATTCTATCTACTAACTCGTCTACATCTAGATTTTTAGGAGTGTTTATCTCGGAATTAAAAGCAAAATTATTTCCTTTGCTTAATTGTTCCATTATTTCATCTCTTTTTCGGTCTTCCACCAAACTTTTTATATCAAACACCTTTGTTATCTTTTCTGTTGTAGAGGGTGGTAAATAGTCAAATTCCTCTTCTAAATAGTTAATATCCTCAATCGACACTATTTTTGCACACTCAGAATCTTTTATCGCTAGAATTTCATTTTCTGCCAAAAAATACGGAGACTTTAATGAATCACTAAAATCCTCAATATTTTCCATAAATTGTTTTACCTTTTTTAATAGCTCTATTTCTTTTGAAGCCATCACTATCCATTCTTGACAATATGCAATTAAAAACTCTGTGGTTTCATCACCATAAATTTTTTTAAAGAGTACCATACTATTAGCATCAATAAGAAAATCAATGCCGTGTTTATTACCAGATACAACAAACCGTTCTATATCTGGAATAGACCCTAGTAAGAGAAAATCATTTAATATAAAATGAAAACGAAACTGAGATTCACAAAAGGCATAATGCTGTTTGACCAACTCTCCAAAAGCTTGTTTAATAAAAATTTTTATAATAGGAAGATTTATAGCATTTTCATCTTCATAACATAAAAACACTGCCGTTTTTCTTTGGCATATCTGCTCTATTTCAAAATTTCCTGAACCCATATTATTTAAAAAAGCATCTTTATTTGTTAATGCTCTTAATTGCTGAAAAAAAACAGAAAGTATACTTTGTCTAGTTTCATTTGGAGCTGCTAATACCGTAGACATAGTATTCTTTATTTTCTCAAGTTCTGGAGTAGAATCCGTTAAATATTGATTAATAATAGTTGAAGAAGCAAATCTTAAAAATCCTTTTTGTGCCATTTGATAAATGCTTTTTATATTGATTTCACTTTCATCTGTTGCTTCTTTAAAAAGTATTAAAGAAAGTCCCACAAACAAATCTGCCGCAGATAATTCCCAAAAAGGGTCTTGAGATTTTTGACCAGACTTATCTGCCATGATAAATGAAGCTATATCCATTAATTGATTAACACATAGCTCATAATTATTATTTTGATACGCTTTTAATGGCAAAGCAAGCGGATTCCATGCGATACTCTTTTCTGTATTTCTTAAATTAATTGATACAATGGAGTAGCCTTCTTTTGACAGTTTTGTGCCCAATCTATTTAACATAATTCCATCTGTATCAATTGCAAGAAACGATTCTTTAGAATCAATAATTTTTAAAATATACGGAATAATTAACTTATTATATTTTTGTAAGCTTGGTTTGCCTAAAATAAGGCAATTATGAGTAGGAATAAGTATTTGGTTATTAATACACATATGTTTTTCTCCTATTTACTAAATTAGTTTTCCCAGAATTCCAAGAGGTTTTCCGTTAATCCTTTTTTGTTTTTAAAATCATTATAGCATTTTTTTATTTCTATAAGAGTGTTTTTTTGCAATAAAGCAAATTCTTTAGGCAAAAAAGAATCATTTGCTAGTTTTAACATATATAAAATATGCTCTTTATATGTATCTTCCAAAGCAGGATTATCTGCTTTATAGGCTTCATGTATACGTAAAATCAACAAAGCATAGTATTCGTTTTCATCCATATCTTCCGAAGCACTATGTTGAAGATGTTCTACCAAATTAGGAAAATCCAATGAACCCCTTTTTAAAAAATTTATAAAAGCCTTTTTAAAATGTATTCTGAAAAAAGTTATTAGATTTTGAATCCAAAAGTCGCCTGTTCTTGTAGAATCCAAAAAAATCCACTCGCTTACTATATCTAATTCTGAAACTATTTCAAATTTATCTTCTCTCCTTTTATTATTAATTTTAACATGCTCTTTTAAGACCACTCCAAATAATTGTCTTAATTCCTCAGTGCCTAACTTGTTAATAACATTTAGGAAATTCGAGTCACAACATTCTGTTATAATAGAGTATACATCCTTTTCATTTATACTAATCGCAATTGTCGACCGATTAGTTATAGTTATTCTATTCCTTGTAATAGTAGCAATTAACAATAAAACACGCAGGAGTATTTCCAGTTGCATCATAAAAGCATCATTAACATTGATATTGCACTTTGAACAAATTACCCCTACTCTATCTGTGCTAAATTTATTGTTCCAATAAAGAGATATAATTTCTCCAGAATCTTTAATGTTCTTAAAATCATACTTCATATCGTTCTTATATAGTTCTGCAGCAATTTTTGCAAAAATTGGTCGCTTTAATTCAGAATCTATTTTCTCAATAATAGAAGCAATAATCACAGATGCATCTGCTTGGACTCTTTTCGACTTCCTTTTTTGATAAGGTAAAGAATTAATAAATACATTCGACAACATATCTTGATTCATTTTATGAGATTCCATTGAAATAAGAAAATCTCGCTCATCAAAAAAACTGTTAAATTCCCAATAATTATATTCTCGTTCAATGAAAACATATTTATGTTTATGGGTCTGTCCCGTTAACTGTAACAAAGACTTAATAGCCTCTTTATTTTCATATACATAGTCAAAAATAAAAACATATCTTCTATTCCCTTGAATGCTATCTAGATTTCTAAAAGCATCAGAAGAAAAATATTTTCCATTATTTTTATCAATATAAACAGGAAAATATTTGGCGGAAAATCTGTTTTTACAAGTTATATTTAACGCAAATCTAGTTTTCCCACTTCCAGCCGAACCACTGATTTTGCAAAATCTCTTATTGCTTTTTAAAAAGTCATTTAATTCATTTTCTAAAGAAGTTCTGGGAACATAAATAATTTCTTCTTTTCCACGAAATTTATTTTGACGCAATAATTCATTCATTTTTATATCAAAGCTACGGTTGTTTTTTCGCCATTCTAGTATATATTTAATTAATACCCCTCCCACTCCACTTCCAAATATGAATGTAAGCAATGGAAAGATAATATCATTTATTGTCTCGGGAGTACTTATTTGGGTTAAACTTATCATATAATGTCACCTCACAAAAATATTATCTAATTGTTTTCTATATAAAGTACATATCTTCTTTGGGCGGCTCAACCTCTTTCACAACCTCATCAATGAGCTTTGCAAAATCTACGGCATTTTTGGATGTGATAACAGGCTTTCCCGTTTCTGCTTCCAGAGCTTGCCTTGCAATCCCCGCTACCCGTCCGCTACGGCGGGCAACCTTTTGATTTTCTTTAAAGGTAGTCGGCTTTTCCTCTTTGGATATGTTGGTGGTGGAAGTTTCTGCAAACATATTCAAGATAAGCTCTGTCGTACTCACGTTGTCACGCAGATTTTGTTTTTTTAAGCCTTATAGCTTTTTATACTGTTGCGTGTTCATTCCAGACCAAGCCCGTGTAATCCCATTGGTTAAGATTGCATATTCTTTGCCTTGCGTTACACCTCTGTCCTGCCATTCATCAGTCAGCTCCTTACGGACTTGGATAGCTTGTAACCGTTGATTTATCCACTCTCGTGTGTATCCTTTTTGCAGGTATGTAGCAAGGGCACGGTCAATCGTAAGCTCTGGGTCACGGCTTCTCATTTTTTTGATATACTGTTTTGGGTCAACGCTGTCCGTCAGTACAGCCACCACATCCGTGACCGAAAAATACCATTCCTCCTGTTCCTCGTCCCAAGCGGTACGGATTTTTCTATCTTCAAAAACTTTCAGTTTATCGTTTTCCATATATAAAAATTTGCCCCTTTCTGGCAACGACTTATCTGACAGCAGTAATATAACCTGCCTGCTCGAAAACTTTAGTAGTATTAGTATAACACATTTTTTCAAAAATTGAAAGGTGCATACCCATGAATGTGCGAAAAAGGTCAAAAAAGAGAGCATGGCAATTTGCTTCAGCCAAGTGCCTTGCTCTCTATAATCCACCTTATAAATTTTTCGCTAATGACTTCAAAAGCGATGCCATCTCTGAATTGGCAAGCAGCTTCAGCAGCATTTCTTGGTCTGTAGGTGATACCGATGGCTCTGTGTTATGTTGTGCTTCTTCGGCTTGCGGAGTTTCTTTTGTCTGGTAGAACTGTTCCTCAAACCGTTGTGCATTCAGCCGTCTGTCATCGTCTATGATATGAGAATACACATCAGCCACCATTTTAACCTGTGCGTGTCCAGAATCGCCTTGCACCGATTTCATATCGCCGCCGTTGAGCTTTAATTTATATGTGATACTGGAATGTCGAAAGCTGTGGAACACCACGGGCGGCAGGTCGTTATCATCAATGAGCTTTTTCAATGCCCGATTGATGACCTGTCCCTCTATGGGTCTGTCGCAGGATGAAGCAAATACCAGATTGTAGTTAGTGTATTCCGCACGGCTTCCACGAAGCCAAGCTCCCACACTTTCATCAGATAATCAAGGGCGGAATAGCCGCCGATACCCCGTGACCACCAGTACAATTTGACATGCCTGCTCAATCACGGCGGGGTCAAATTGCACATAGCGGTTACTTCTCATTCAAATAGAATCACCTCCAGAAATAGATTTAGCCGAGAGGCTTTCGATAAAGAAAACCTCTCGGCTATGTAAATATAAAAGTTAATTCTATTAAAATTATTATTTTTATATTTATCGCTTAAGCCTCTTTGTTAAAAAGATACTTTTGCCTAATAATTCCTCAAGTTGACTATTAATTGCCGCTTTCAACATTTCATTAAATTCCTTTGCAATATCAAAATACCTCTGCTTAATAGTAGAGAACTCATCTGAATGTGTTCCATCTGGTGCTTCAGCACTAACTAATTCACTCAACAATTTTTCACCTTCTATTTTTTTTACATCTAAATCTTTTTTATAACATTCATCTAATAAAGGTCTTGCTATTTCATAACGTCCCGAATCGTCCATAAATAAATTGAGCAATCTATAAAAGGCTATTTCTTCGGCAGTTTCGCCTGTTTTAGAAGAATCATATTTATGCCAGTTTAATATCAATTCATAAAGCCTACTATATCTATACTTATCAATTTCATTCATCTGTTTTTGCTTTTCTATTTTTTTTAATCGGTGATTATTCATCAGCGAAATTATAATATTAACTATTGATGTGATAAGCGCAGCAAATACTGTCGCTGTGAGAATTACTGTATTAATGATTTCATTTGGCTTCATTATTGCTTCTCCTTATAATTTATAATCCGTAATTTCATTATATATCTTAATTGTGAATTTTTCAACCGCCCTATACTACAACTTCTAAGGAAAGAATTTACCACTATTTTCTATGTAAAAGACGGCATTAGCTCCACGCCAACGCCATCCTTTCTCTCGGTCAATCCGTCACAAAATCCCTGCTTTTTTCAGATACCCTACGCTGTCATAGCCGCCACGGAAGTAGACCGCCTGCATCTCCATGTCCGTGAGCTGGTTTTTCAGCTCCATCACTTCGATGAGAGCCGCACATTCTTCCTCGTACAATTCGCTTTCTGTCTCGCTGTCGAACACGCCTAAAACCTTGAGATACTTCCCATAGATTTCCTCAATCTTAGCTTGCAGGGCTTTGTATTCCTCATCCTCTTTCGACAGTCTGGCAACGACAGAGCTTAGATATTCATTGAAGATATTGCCGTGAACATCTACAAAAGTTTCAAATCTGAACGCATCAGACACCGCTATCACCTCCGTTATGAAGTGACTTTTGTCAAGAGGTAATTTTTTAATAACAAACATT
>ERZ777305.258-NODE-258-length-89379-cov-8.827829_pt1 | contig 89379 bp, 72 predicted proteins | sample MGYA00374965_ERZ777305 | MGnify/ENA primary metagenome ERZ777305 (study PRJEB29328, sample SAMD00013331) | mouse gut metagenome | study: EMG produced TPA metagenomics assembly of the Metagenome analysis of fecal microbiota from mouse which was promoted... | reverse complement strand
CATGAGCGTTATTTCAATGAAACAGTTGTTGGAGGCAGGTGTTCATTTCGGACATCAGACCAGAAGATGGAACCCTAAGATGGCTCCCTACATTTTTACCGAGAGAAACGGTATCCACATCATCGACTTGCAGAAATCTGTGGGTAAGGTGGACGAGGCCTATAAGGCAGTGTTTGATGTAGCATCCCAGGGTGGTACAATCCTTTTTGTCGGTACTAAGAAACAGGCGCAGGATGCAGTGAAGACAGAGGCTGAGCGTTGTGGTATGTATTATGTCAATGAGAGATGGCTGGGCGGTATGCTTACCAACTTCAAGACGATCCAGTCCAGAATTGACAGATTAAAGGCAATTGAGACCATGTCTGAGGATGGTACTTTTGAAGTGCTTCCGAAGAAAGAGGTTATTAAGATTAAGAAAGAGTGGGAGAAGCTGGAGAAGAATCTGGGCGGTATCAAGAACATGACCAGAACACCTGACTGTATCTTTGTGGTAGATCCCAAGAAAGAGAGAATCTGTGTGCAGGAAGCTCATACACTTGGCATTACATTGATCGGTATCGGTGATACCAACTGTGATCCCGAGGAATTGGATTACATCATTCCTGGTAACGACGATGCTATCCGCGCGGTGAAGCTGATCGTGTCCAAGATGGCGGATGCTGTTATTGAGGCGAATCAGGGCGCTGAAGAATATGTAGAAGAAGCTGAAGCGGAGAAGGTGGAAGAAGCTGACGCATAAGGTGTGCGGGGATTGCCTGAAAACAGGCATTCTACAAGCGGATTGATAAATGGATTCAAGTGAATTGACAATGAGAAAAACAGGAGGAAATATAGATGGCTATCACAGCAGCAATGGTAAAAGAGTTAAGAGAGATGACCGGTGCGGGCATGATGGATTGCAAGAAGGCTCTGAATGAGACTGACGGCAACATGGATGCAGCAGTAGAGTATCTGAGAAAGAACGGTCAGGCGAAGGCAGAGAAGAAGGCTGGCAGAATCGCAGCGGAAGGTCTTTGCCGTGTGGCAGTTAAAGACGAGAAGACAGCAGCAGTAGTAGAAGTAAACTCTGAGACTGATTTCGTGGCAAAGAATGCAGACTTTCAGGAGTATGTGGAAGCTGTTGCCAAGCAGGCGGTTGAGTCCGAGGCAGCTGATCTGGAGGCTTTCTTAGGCGAGAAGTGGCATTTGGATGCATCCAAGACTGTGAAGGATGCGTTGGTAGATAAGGTGGCAGTGATCGGTGAGAACTTAAGCATCAGAAGATTTGAGAAGGTAGTAGCAGAGAATGGCTGCGTAGTGACTTACGTACATGGCGGCGGCAGAATCGGTGTTATCGTTGAGGCAGCTACTGATGTGGTAAATGATGCAGTGAAGGAAGCACTGACAAATATCGCTATGCAGGTAGCGGCTTTGTATCCGAAATATGTGTCCACAGACGAAGTGTCTGAGGAGTTCAAGGCACATGAGAAGGAGATCATCACAGAGCAGATTAAGAACGATCCCAAGATGGCTGGTAAGCCTGATAAGGTAATCGAAGGCGCAGTGAACGGACGTCTGAACAAAGAATTGAAAGAGGTATGTCTGTTAGAGCAGGTATATGTGAAGGCTGAGGACGGCAAGCAGACGGTTGCCAAGTATCTGGAGCAGGTAGCAAAGGACAATGGTGCAAATCTTTCTGTTAAGAAGTTTGTCCGTTTTGAGACCGGTGAAGGACTGGAGAAGAAGGAAGAGAACTTTGCAGAAGAGGTTGCAAAGCAGATGGGAATGTAAGCGAAGTTTGCAAAGCACTGTAAAGAAATTATGAGGCTCTGAAGCCTTGTAATCACGCATTTCTAAGTGATTATGAGGATTTCAGAGCCTTTTTATTATTCAGTAAACATTGGGTGAGGTTCCTTTCTATTGTCTGAAATTTAAGGAATTGAGTAAACATGGTTTCAACCAGACCAGAATACAGAAAGAAAATTTATTACCGAGGCAGACGATCACGAACATTAAAGCGGGAAAGAACATAACGCTGGAGACGTTAAATAAAATCTGTGTGATGTGCGGACTGCAGCCGGTGAAACAAAGTCTAGATGAAAGTAAATACTTGAACAGTAAGTTAGATGAATTGAACAAGGTTGTTTATCTGGTCATTGATGATCTGGACAGATGCGATGTCGAATATCAGTCAAAGATGTTCAAAGTAATCAGGGAAAGTATGGAACTTCATAACTGCAAAATGATATTTCTGGTCGATAAAACAAAATTTCTTACGGAAAAACAGGATACTGAATGAGAAAAATTGATTACTTGCTTAACAGTGAAAAGTGTTATAAAATCAATAAGTAACACAGCGTCAGAGCGTACAGAAAACTGAGAAAATATTACGGAAAATTCAGTTTTCAAAAGGCATTGTCTGATGTATAATAAAAGCAGTGGGAGAAGGTGATGTTTTTGAATACAACGGAGCAGACACATCAACAGGATTTAGAACGTCTGAAATCACTCCGATATATGGACGATGATTTTATGTCCGTCTGCCTTGCAGATAATTTTGAGGGTGTGGAACTGATACTACGAATTGTTTTAGGGCGGGAGGATATAAAAGTTAAATCGGTCAGGACACAAGAACCATTGAAGAATTTGCAAGGACGTTCGGCTGTTTTAGATGTTCATGCGATTGACATCACCGGTAAGGAATTTGATGTTGAAATTCAGAGGAAAGATGCAGGAGCAGGCGCAAAGAGAGCAAGACATAACAGCAGCTTGTTGGATGCGTATATATTAAAGGCTGGTGATGATACGGAGGACATTCCCGACAGCTATATTATTTTTATAACAGAGAATGATGTAATGAAAGGAAACCAGCCGATATATCCAGTAGAAAGATATGTAACTATTGGGGAAAACAAGGTATTATTTGGCGATGGTTCGCATATCATATATGTTAATGGGAAATATAGGGGCAACGATGAGATCGGAAAGCTGCTGCATGATTTTTCATGCACTAATCCCGATGATATGAATTATGAAATGCTTGCTAAAAAAGCACGATATTTTAAGCAAGACGAGAAAGGAGTTGCGGTTATGTGCAAAATTATGGAAGATATGAGGAATGAAGCGGCATTAAACAACGCAAGAGAAAACGCAGAAAGATTGATAAAAAAGGGAAAGATGACGCTTGAAGAAATTGCGGAGTGTGTTCCGCTATTGTCAATTGATGAACTAAGAAAAATTGAAGCTGAAATCATGCAGTTAGCATAATCAACAACATAATTTAATTTCTAAATAACAGCGTAAAGGCGTATGGAACAGTAAATTGTAAACCATGCGTCTTTTTTTGCGCTCAAAAGGAGGAACATGAGCGGCCAACATGCAGACCAACACCACAGGGCGATTAACGCCCTGTTTACAACAGAGGATATTAGGTATATTTTATTATACCATGAATGGTAGATTCTTCGGGGCCTGCTTTTCTATACTTTGTCATAAAAGTGGATCCATTTCCTAAGATTTCCTTGTATTTGGCCATAAGAGACTGTATAATATATGGAAATCTATGATAAAACGAAATTTAAAGCGATGCATAAGGCGATAGAAAGCTGTATCGGGAGAGGGATTCTGAGGGTTATTCGCATAATCGAGGAAATCGTTTCAAGATAAAATAGGGTGGAACAGTGATGATTATTATGATAATATCAATAGAAAGAAAGATAATAGTAATATAGATTTTCGGGCGATATATGATATTTATCAGCGTGATCGCACACAGTGATAGAAGGGCGGAAAAAGGAATGACAGATATTTATACAGCAGATCGGAAGCGTTATGAAAAGATGGTATATAACAGGGTGGGCAGGAGTGGTCTGAAATTCCCGGCGGTTTCGTTAGGCTTCTGGCATAATTTTGGTTCAAAGGATAACTATGACCAGATGAAAGCGATGTGCAGGACAGCTTTCGATCATGGCATCACCCAATTTGACCTGGCGAATAATTACGGTCCTGTCTATGGAAGTGCAGAGTCAAATCTGGGCAGGCTGATGGAAGAAGATTTCAGACCCTACAGGGATGAACTGGTAATCACCACAAAGGCGGGATATGATATGTGGGAGGGGCCTTACGGTGATTTTGGCAGCAGGAAATATCTGATGGCCAGTATAGACCAGAGCCTTAAGCGCATGAAACTTGATTATGTAGACATTTTCTATCATCATCGCATGGACACGCAGACGCCTTTGGAAGAAACCATGACTGCCCTGGCGGATATAGTGAAAAGCGGTAAGGCACTGTATGCGGGCGTGTCTAATTACGACAAAGAATACACGCAGAAGGCCGTGGAACTTTTACGGGAGCAGCACTGCCCCTTTATTGTCAATCAGAGAAAATATTCTATTTTTGACAGAACGATTGAGCAGGATGGCGTAAAAGCATACTGTAAGGAAGCCGGTGTGGGGATAATAGCGTTCAGTCCGTTAGCGCAGGGGCTGCTGACGGACAAATATCTGCATGGCATACCGCAGGACAGCCGTATTGCGAGAGACCCAAGATTCCTCCATGCGACAGATCTGACGAAGAGCAGGCTGGAACAGATCAGGCAGCTGCATGAGCTGGCCGGTCAGCGGGGACAGACGCTGGCGCAGATGGCGCTCTCCTGGGTGCTGAAGGATGATGCAGTATGCTCGGTATTGATTGGCGCATCTAAACCGGAACAGATTGTGGAAAATATCGCGGTGGCCGAACATGCAGATTTCACGGAAGAAGAATTGAGAATGATAGACGAAATCTGCAGCTGAAATAATAGAATAAGGTGATAGAGCCCTGGAAACCTTGCAATTACGATTGCTAAGTAATTGTGAGATTTCCAGGGCCTTTTCTGTGTCAATTACCTTGACGTATCTATAATACAAGTATATAATTTTAATAAAAATCGGCAGAAATAGTTGCCGAACTTTATTGAAAATTTGCGGGATTTCCAGATTAGAGAAAATATATAATACAGGAAGCGTATGTCCGGGAGACTTGAATGATAATGGAATTTACGATGGCTGAGGATCAAATGATTTTATCCATTCAGGAGTTAAAAGATGCAGGATTTTCCCACTATAAGATCAATCAGTTGGTTGATGAGAAAATACTGCGGAAATTGAATAAAAAGTATTATGAAAATATGAGATATCAAGGGAAGAAATCTTCTTTTTATTATATAGATGCCTATACCCCCAAGGGGGTGATCTGTCTAAGAAGTGCTGCGGCCTACCATCAGCTGACTGATTACTGGCCTGAGGCCATAGATGTGGCAATTCAGAGAAAGGCCAGAATTTCCACGCTGCCGCAGTCTCCGCCTGTACTTGTATCCTATTATGCTGAGAAGCGCTATTCTACGGGGATTGAGACGATTCGTGAGGGCAAAAACTCTTTTCGGATTTATGATCTGGAAAAGACAGTTGTGGATATTGTTTCCTTTCGTGATAAGGTTGGCACGGAGGAGACCAGGAACATAATTGTCAAGTATCTTGCAAGGAAGGAGAGAAATCTCAATCGGCTGATGCAATATGCCAAACTGCTTAAATGCAGTGATGTTCTGCAGTCCTATCTGGACGCCTATGGAGAGAAGGAGAGGGGGAAAAAGGTTGTGGAATTAGTAGATGTATGCAGGCAGTATGGAGAGGGGCCAAACAGGGTCGATGCCCTTTCCCATGTCAGTATCAGTATTAACAAAGGTGAATTTGTGGCGGTAGTGGGGGCTTCCGGCAGCGGTAAGAGCACACTTTTGAATGTATGTGGCGGACTTGATAAACCAACCTCAGGGGATGTTTACATAGAAGGGGTTGATCTCGGCAGTCTGTCAGATGATGAACTGACTGAGTTTCGCAGAAAGAGAATCGGATTTGTTTTCCAGAACTATAACCTGGTTCCGGTCATGTCGGTGTACGAGAATATTGTGCTGCCTGTACAGATTGGAGGGCGTCTGGAAGACGGAGTGCTTTTGGAAAGGATCATGGATTCCCTTGGATTAACCGGGTTAGAGAACAGGCTTCCGGCGGAACTTTCCGGGGGACAGCAGCAGAGAGTGGCAATCGCCAGGGCTTTGATTTCGACGCCGGCTATCATATTGGCAGATGAACCAACAGGCAATCTGGATTCTGCATCTACGGAGGATGTGATGGAATTGCTGCGATGCGCGGTCAGGGACTTTGGACAGACTGTGGTCATGATTACGCATAACGAGACACTTACGAAAGAATGTGACCGGATTCTGCATATGAAAGATGGAAGAGTGGAGGAAGGCACCCTGGCAGAAAATGCTTTAGAAGGGAGGGGAAATGGATAAGATGGGCAGTGAGAGCAAAGTGTCTGATCAAATGGTAAAAAGGCTCGCTTCTAAGCTGTATCATGCGGAAAGGAGAAGAAATATCACGGCAGTTGCAGCAATTGTGCTGTCTTCCATGCTGATTATTTTATCCTTTTCTACGATTATGTCCATCGAGACAGCGATGAGACGTTCCCAACAGATGCTGATCGGGACGCAGGCAGAAGGAATCTATATGAATATTTCCTACAACTGGTTTGAGGAACTGCGGGACAGAGGGTATTTTGACAAGATTTCCATTGTGCTGTATATGGGACATTATGAGACGGCCTCTTCCACAGGGGACAAAAATCGGATTTTTTTTACAGACGAGGAGACGGCCTCCTGGAATTTCAATGAGCTGTTGGAGGGCAGATGGCCCGAAGCAGACGGAGAAATCGTGGTGGATGAGCGTTTTGTACAGGAACACGGCGGAGAAATCGCGGTGGGGGACACCATGCCCATCCTTCTGAAAACTGCGGACAATGAGATTAGGCAGGATGTGGTAATCTGTGGTATCTGTGCATGCAATGATGAACTGGATGAAGCAAGAATGTATGTGTCCGAGGCCTTTGAGAAGAAAGATAAGAGCGTATTTGCGATGTACGCCTTCTGTCGTTTTGAAAAAGGCAGATATACAGATGAAGACCTGAAGAATTTCCTGTTGGAGATTAATCCGCATGTTGATATCATCGCTTTGGTCAATCCGGCTGCGGGCAATAGACCCGGCACCGGGTACATAGTGTTGATTGGCGGCCTGATTATGTTGTCGGTTATCTGTGCCGGTCTGATGATATACACCATTTATTATATTTCTACGGTCAAAAATGTGGTGCAGTACGGGCAGTTAAAGCTGATTGGTGTGACGGGGAAACAGATTAAGGCAATTATCCGGCAGCATGCGCTCAGACAGTTTCTGGCAGGAGTTCCCATCGGATGTCTCTTGGGTGTGGTGTTTGGTTATGTGCTCATGCCGGTTGCATCATTCTATATGGGAATCAGGGGTGGCTGTGAATTTAAGGTCAAGCCGGGATATTTTCTGTGTGCGGCAGTTTTATCGTATGTGGTGGTGTATATCGGTGTCCGTAAGCCCATGCGTATTCTTGCCAAGACGCCGCCCATCCATGCGGCAGGCTTTACGGACAGCAGGCGGGAGAACATTGGGAAAGTGCGCAACGCAAGGTTTACGCCGGGACGTTTTGCACGCAGAAATATTAAAAGACGCGGTAAAAATACAGCGTTGGTGGCTTTTTCCATGAGCATTGTCATATTGCTTTTTGTGACAACAACGAATATGGTACACAGCTTAAATCTGGACGCTCTGCTGTCAATGATCAATTTGTTTGCGGATATTGAGATTGCCTCGGAGGATTATCTGTATGGTTTGGACGCGGGAGAAGCGGGAGGAAATTATCCGATTCCGAACAGCTTACGTGAAGAATTGGAAAAGATTACGCAGAATGTGGAAACGGTATATCATTATCAGCTCCTGATGCCGCTGTTTCTTGATGGAGAGGATGCTGAGAATTATTGCCGGGCAGTGGTAGATAATGAACGTTATCTAAAGAGCATTGCAGAAGATGAGGGGCTATATGACATTATGGTGGGGCGTGCCCTGACGTACCGGGAAACGGGGAAACCGGTTGTCATGCAGGAAAGTTATCGTTTTTATGAGTATAGCCAGATCGCAGGGGTTGAGGTTTTTGAGGGCAGCCTTGATCAGGAAAAATTCGAGTCCGGAGAGTACGTGCTCGCTGTCGCGCTTGACGGGGAGGGCAGCAGCCTTTATCATGCAGGCGATGTGGTGGAACTCTATGATGAGTTCCCGGAGGAAGAAGCGTATAGCTATGAGCAGGATGAAAATGGGAAATTTCCGTATTTTGAGTCTCTGCGGAAAAAGAAGTATACGGTCATGGCAGTGGTAGGAGACACCTATCGCAACCAGATGGCGTGGGGAGATGAGAATACGACTGGACTTGCATATATCCTGCCTGCGCAGATGATGGAACATTTACATCGTATGCCGGATCTGTTTTTGGTGACCATCAATGTGCCGGATGCGGAGATGCTGAAACAGGTGGAGACGGATGTTAGGGAATGCCTGAAGAAGATGAACGGTGAAGGGGAAGTGTCTTATCGCTCCAAGGGGGTCTACAGAGAAGGGCTTGACAGGCTTGGCATGATTGTCAGCCTGTTTGGAAACGGGCTGGCTGTCATAGTGGGTATGATGGCTCTTGTGAATTTCATAAACAGCAGTGTCAGCGGCATTGCCGAGAGAAAAGAGGAGTTTTCAACCCTGCAGGCAATCGGGATGATGAAGCGGCTTTTGCTCAAAGTGCTGCGGCTGGAGAATCTGTATACGATTTTACTGGCAGTGATACCGGGATATCTGCTGGGACAATCTGTGAGTGTGGTTATGATCCATAAAGTATCTGAGCGTATTCCCTACCTTAAGTGTGATGTTACGTTACCGCCGGGGATTCTGCTTTCTGTGCTGATTGTCATGTTCTCCATGCTTTATCCCAATCACCGGACGGATATTGGGGATAGAAAGAGAGTGTACCGGTAGATTTAATGATGAATAGGAAGCTGTGCCCCTGTAAATGTGTTCTCTGAGACATTTCCAGGGGCACTGTATTTGTTGGAGGAATTTTCTTTTTCTTTTTTTACAAAATTTCTTTTCGTAATTCATCAGATGTGATATAGTATAAGAGAATATGGAATAAGGAGCCGATGGAGATGGCAGAGATTGATGCTGAACAGGAAGCGAGGCGTAAACGTTTCCAGTTGATGAAAAGGCTGCTTGTCATCGTTCCGCTTTCCACAATTCTGATTCTGTTTTGTCTATGCTTGATTCTGGGGATCAGATTACATTATGTGAAGAAAGAACTGCGTGAATTACAATCCCGCGTAGAGACAATGGCAGATGTCAGTGAGTCTGCAGATACAGCGGGAGAACAGACAACAGGAAGTACAGAAGCGTATACGGCCTCCGGAATTGAGGAATCCAGGCGTACAGAGATTCATTTGCAGGAGGATGCTGACCGGGAGGAAGAAGGGATAAGAAAGGTATATCTCACTTTTGACGACGGGCCCAGCAGTAACACGGGCAGGATTCTGGATATTCTGGCGGAGTACGATGTGAAGGCGACTTTCTTTGTGGTAGGGAAAGAGGAAGAAAGATATCAGCCGTTATATAATCGGATTGTGGATGAGGGACATACGCTTGCGATGCACTCTTACAGTCATAAATATCATGAAATCTATCAGTCCAAAGAAAGTTATGTGGAGGATTTGACAAAATTACAGGAGTTCCTCTATGAAACGACAGGTGTGTGGTGCCGGTACTGCAGATTTCCCGGCGGAAGCAGTAATACTGTAAGTAAGGTGGACATGCATGAACTGATTGCATATTTGGATGAGCAGGATATGACGTATTTTGACTGGAATATTGTGTCAGGAGATGCGTCGAACAGCTATATCAGTCCGGGGGACATTATCAGAAACTGTACGCGGAAGATTGGTGAGTTTGACGAGGTGATTATACTGATGCATGATGCGGCGGAGAAGGACTCGACAGTGGAGGCATTACCTGGTCTGATTGAACAGATTCAGGCGATGGAGGATACAAAGATTCTTCCGATTACTGACGATACGGAGCCGATTCATCATATAAGTAATGACTAAAGAATGGAGGATTGGAGAATGGGTTTTTTCTCAGACTTGAAGGATGATTTGTCTCAGGCTGTGAATGAGCTGATGCCGGAAGAAGAACTGGAAGCGGCATTGGCAGAACAGGCCGGGGCAGAAGAGATGTCATCCGTTGAAAATGTGATACAGGATGAAACGCCTATGGCGGAAGATACCCTGGGGTCCATGGATTTAAGCAGTATGCTGGATAAGCTGGAAGAGGCGCCGGCAGAAGCGGCGGAGCCGCAATTAGAGGCAGAACCTGAACCGATTATGGACGAGGTGTCTGTGGAAGCTGAATCCATTGTAGAGGAGATGCCTATAACAGAACCGGAACCCGTCGCTGTCATAGAGGAAATGCCTGAGGCAGAACCGGAATCGGAAACTGTTACAGAAGAGATACTGGTGGAAGAACCGGTGATAGAAGAAACGGCAGTCACGCCTGAGGCGGTGGCAGAGGAAGATAATCAAACAGTCCAGAATAGCGGAGGGGAAAAGAAGAAAATGGAAGTGCAGACAAATCGCGTAGCGGTAGATGAGACGGCAGTTGTAACAGAAGGCATGACAATAACGGGTGATATCATGTCAGAAGGTTCCATGGAACTGATTGGTACAGTGAACGGCAATATCGATATTCTGGGTAAGTTGAATATCACCGGAACCATTCAGGGTAATTCCAGGGCAGCTGAAATTTATGCGGAAGGCGCCAAAATCACAGGTGAAGTTAACAGTCAGGGAAGTGTTAAGATTGGACAGAGTTCTGTTGTAATCGGAAATCTTACGGCTACCAGCGCAGTTGTTGCAGGTGCTGTGAAAGGTGATATTGATGTGCAGGGGCCGGTTATTTTAGATACCACTGCAATTGTGATGGGAAACATTAAATCCAAATCCGTACAGATCAACAATGGCGCCGTTATCGAAGGTATGTGCTCGCAGTGCTATGCTGATGTGAATCCCACATCCTTCTTCGAGGAATTCAAGAAGAAAAAATGATTACAGACAGATTGATGTTCTGTGGATTCCGGAAAGGGTATGGGTATTGATATGAAGCGGATACTCTTAAAACTGAGTGGAGAAGCTCTTGCAGGTGAAAAGAAGACAGGTTTTGATGAAGATACTGTTCGAGACGTAGCTGTACAGGTTAAGCAGCTTGTGGATGATGGTATTCAGGTCGGTATTGTGATTGGCGGCGGAAATTTCTGGCGCGGACGTTCCAGTGAGAACATAGACAGGACCAAAGCGGACCAGATTGGCATGCTTGCAACAATCATGAACTGTATATATGTCTCCGAAATCTTTCGCTCAGTGGGTATGATGACATCAGTTCTGACGCCTTTTGAGTGCGGGTCCTTTACGAAACTTTTTTCCAAGGACAGGGCCAATAAATATTTTTCTAAAAATATGGTAGTCTTTTTTGCAGGCGGTACAGGACATCCTTATTTTTCCACAGATACAGGCGTGGTGCTTCGTGCCGTCGAGGTGGATGCGGATGTGATTCTTCTGGCCAAGGCGGTGGATGGTGTCTATGATGACGATCCGCGCAGGAATCCCGATGCGAAGAAGTATGATGAGGTTCCGATTGATGAGGTGATCGAGAAGAATCTTCAGGTGGTGGATATGACAGCTTCCATTCTGGCACGGGATAATAAAATGCCAATGTGGGTTTTTGGATTGAATGAGGAGAACAGTATTGTCAACACCGTAAAGGGGAAATTCAACGGTACAAAAGTGACCGTATAACAAAAGCAGCTGGAGGGTAACAGTATGGATGCAAGACTAAAACCTTATGAGCAAAAGATGCAGAAATCTTATGATTTCCTGGTCACAGACCTGGGAGCAATCCGTGCAGGCCGTGCGAATCCGCATGTTCTTGATAAGATTAAAGTAGATTATTATGGGACGCCCACACCGATTCAGCAGGTGGGTAATGTTACAGTGCCGGAGGCTCGTGTTCTGCAGATTGCACCCTGGGAAAAGAGTCTGATTAAGGATATTGAAAAGGCGATCATGATGTCAGATGTGGGAATTACGCCTTCTAATGATGGTTCTCTGATTCGTTTGGTGTTCCCGGAACTCACGGAGGAGCGTCGTAAGGAACTGGTAAAAGATATTAAGAAGCGGGGCGAAGAGAATAAGGTTGCGATCCGCAATACAAGACGGGATGGCAACGACGCTTTGAAAAAACTTGCAAAGACGGAAGTGTCTGAGGATGAAATTAAGGATATGGAGGAACAACTACAGAAGCTGACCGATAAATTTATCAAGGAAATCGATAAGCTTGTGGAGGAGAAATCCAAAGAGATACTTACCGTATAGGTATTAGACTGCTACTGGAAGGTAGTATAGTTTCAGACAGCATAACAGAGAGGGGCTTACAGAATGGAGATTCTGTTGCCCCCTTTCCTGTTCCGGAATGGAGGATTGGTATGGGACAAGACATCAAAGGGCCAAATCACGTGGCAATCATTTTGGATGGTAACGGCAGGTGGGCTAAAAAGAAAGGAATGCCGCGCAATTATGGACATGTGCAGGGCGCAAAGACAGTGGAGGTCATCTGTGAAGAAGCCTACCGCATGGGGATTCAGTATCTGACGGTATACGCTTTCAGCACCGAGAACTGGAACCGGCCTAAGGATGAAGTGGATGCCCTGATGGGGCTTCTGCGCAGTTATATGAAGACCTGTCTGAAAACAGCGGCTAAGAATAATATGTGCGTGAAAGTCATCGGGGAAAAGTCCAGACTGGATGAAGATATCCGAAACCGTATTGCAGAGTTGGAGGAGGCTACCAGGAATAATACGGGACTGCATTTTCAGATCGCCATCAATTATGGCGGGCGGGATGAGATAGTCCGGGCTGTGCGTAAGATTGCAGTTAAGACAGCGGAAGGCGGGCTGTGTGCGGATCAGATTACCGAGGAGATTATAAACGATATGCTGGATACCAGGGGGATTCCGGATCCGGATCTGTTGATTCGCACCTGTAATGAACAGAGAATATCGAATTTTCTATTGTGGCAGCTGGCATATACGGAGCTTTACTTTACACCAGTGGCATGGCCGGATTTTACAAAAGAAGAATTAGAAAAAGCCGTGGAGGCATATAATAAGAGAGACAGACGATATGGTCTGGTTAAAGAATAGGAAGGTGCCGGTATGTTTCGTACAAGATTGATAAGCGGTATACTGCTGGTGATAGCGGCACTGGCGGTTATTTTCACAGGCGGCGTCTATCTGGCAGCTGTGCTTTGTCTGATTTCGATCATAGCATACAGAGAGCTGACGAAAGCCTGCGGCCTGCGGTTTACAAAGGGGAAATTCAGTGCGCTGGAGATTACCGGGATTATCATGACGGTGTTGTATTATCTGCTTCTGATACTTTCCCTGCGGTGGGGCCTTACGAAGGTCTATCCGGCTGTTATGATTGCGGTGGTGGTGACATTTCTGATATTTTTGTTTGTCTATGTGTTTGCCTTTCCCAGATATCAGGCTAACCAGGTTATGGCGGCCATGTTTTCTTTTCTTTATGCGCCGGTAATGCTGTCTTTCATTTATCTGCTGCGGCAGGGATTTGCACAGGGCAGGTATCTGGTCTGGTTTGTGTTTCTAAGTTCCTGGGGAAGTGATACCTGTGCTTATGCGGTGGGTGTGTTAATCGGCAAACATAAGATGACACCCAAGCTGAGCCCCAAGAAATCTGTGGAGGGTGCGGTCGGCGGCGTGGTGGGAGCGGCACTTTTGTTTGTGCTGTATACGCATTTGGTGATTCATGTGTATACAGATGTGGCTCTTCCACTTTCATTGGCGGCGCTGCTTGGCGCGGTTGGCGCCATGGTATCCATGGTGGGAGATTTAGCGGCCTCTGCTGTGAAACGAGATCATAATATAAAGGACTATGGTAAATTAATACCGGGACATGGTGGAATCATGGATCGGTTCGACAGTGTGATCGTAACGGCACCGATTATTTTTATAGGGATTATGATGCTTGTATGATGGTTTAACAGGGAGGATAAAGTGAGAAAAATAGGAATACTGGGATCTACAGGGTCCATTGGCACACAGACACTGGAGATTGTGAGAAAAGAAAAGGATTTACAAGTGGTGTCCCTGGCGGCAGGGCGTAACGTGGAATTGATGGAGAAACAGGTCAGGGAGTTTATGCCTGAGGTGGCAGCCATGTGGACTGAGGAAGCTGCTATGGATCTGCAGGCCAGAGTAAAAGATCTGCCGGTGAAAGTGGTAAGCGGCATGGAAGGGCTTCTGGAAGTGTCCACACATACGCAGATGGAGGTATTAGTCACCGGTATTGTGGGAATGATTGGAATCAGGCCTACGATCGCCGCGATAGAGGCCGGTAAGGATATTGCTCTGGCCAATAAGGAAACCCTGGTCACGGCAGGACATATCATTATGCCTCTGGCGTCCCGCAAGGGGGTTCATATTTTGCCGGTGGACAGTGAACACAGTGCAATCTTTCAGTCCCTGCACGGCGAGAACAGGGTCCGTGTCAGCCGGATTCTTCTGACGGCTTCGGGAGGTCCTTTCCGGGGAAAAAGGAAAGAAGAACTGGCAGATATGACAGTGGAAGATGCATTAAAGCATCCAAACTGGTCCATGGGAAAGAAAGTAACCATTGACTCGGCCTCTCTTTGTAATAAGGGTCTTGAAGTGATGGAGGCCAAGTGGCTGTTCGATGTGGACCTGGAGCAGATACAGGTGGTAGTGCATCCCCAGAGTATATTGCATTCTGCGGTGGAGTATGTGGACGGCGGGATTATGGGACAGATGGGTGTGCCGGATATGAAACTGCCCATTCAGTATGCATTGTTCTATCCGGACAGAAGACCTATGGATACGGGAAGAGTTGACTTATGTAAACTTGGTCAGCTTACCTTTGAGGAGCCCGATACGGAAACATTCCAGGGACTTGCACTGGCATATCAGGCAGCTGCACGAGGCGGTTCGCTTCCCACGGTGTTTAATGCGGCAAACGAGCGGGCTGTGGCGCTCTTTTTACAGAAGAAAATACGGTTCTTGCAGATACCGGAACTGATTGGGGCGGCTATGGAAGCTCATCGTGTGGTGAATGATCCTTCGGTGGAGCAGATTCTTTCGGCAGAGGCTGAGACATACGAGTTTATTAAGCATAAATATGAGTGATAACACTGTCGGGGACAGTGTGGAGTGTGGAACGCTCCGGAATGGAGATTGCATTGATCAGAACAATAATTTTATTTTTGATTATCATGGGTGTGGTGGTGATTTCCCATGAGTTTGGACATTTTATCATTGCCAGAAAGAACGGTATCCGTGTGGTGGAGTTTGCGGTAGGGATGGGACCCACTCTTTTTTCCTTTGAAAAGAGGGGCACAAAATATGCACTGAAACTTCTGCCCATAGGCGGAGCCTGCATGTTTGACGGAGAAGACGGTATCGTGGAGCAGCGGGAGACAGACCCGGACAGGATATTGGAGTCCGGTGCTGCCGGGGAAGAACATTTTTCGGAGCCGGAAGGGGTGGCCTTCACGGAAGCCGGGGTGTGGGCTCGTATTGCAGCAGTGTTTGCCGGACCCTTCTTTAACTTTATTCTGGCCTTTGTCGTGGCTGTGATCTTGAGTGCTTTCAGCGGTGCAGATCTGCCTGTGGTGGGTTCTGTTACAGAAGGATCGGCGGCCCAGGAGGCGGGACTGGAAAAGGGAGATGTGATCACAAAGATTGGCAGAGAACCGATACATTTTTATCGGGAAGTAGCACTTATCTCTTCCTTTAATCAGGGAGAGGAGATGGAGATACAATATGAGCGAAACGGTGTGAAGCATGTGGCCACGCTGCTGCCCAAATATGATGAAGAAGACGGACGTTATTATATGGGCATCGTAAATGGCGGGGAATATTTGGAATGTAATGCGCTGCAGGTGTTCCAGTATGGTTTCTACGAAGTGGAATACTGGGTCAAGATTACCTATAAGAGTCTGCGGATGCTGGTACAGGGGCAGGCCACTAAGGACGATGTGGCCGGTCCTGTGGGTATTGCACAGATTGTGGGTGACAGTTATACACAGGCCGAGGAAAATTATGGAACACCCTATGCGATTCTGACGATGCTGGAGATTGTAGTGCTGTTGTCGGTCAACCTGGGAATTATGAATCTGCTGCCGATTCCGGCACTGGATGGAGGGCGGCTGGTCTTTATGCTGGTGGAAGTGGTGCGGGGCAAACCTGTGCCGCCGGAAAAAGAGGGCATGGTACACTTTGCAGGGCTGGTTGTGCTGATGATTCTGATGGTGTTTATTATGTATAATGATATTATGAGGCTGGTGCGTTGAGCGCCGGCCTTTTACGTTATTTGGACGGCCGGTAGTTTGGGAAGTGCTTCTAGGGCCCACAGCAGAGACGGCCTTGGCCTGAAATATTGGAATTAATTAAGTTTGGATTTTGGTTGAAATAGGAAAATGTATATAGTATAATATCTGCATCGGATTTCGTTCAGGAATCCAAAGACAGGCTCGGCGGGCTTCCCGCAATGTTCCAGGGATGAAAGTAAAACAGCAAAGGTTACCGCAGGAGTAACCGCAAAGCGGTAAATAAGACAGGATATTTTATGGTATCCGGGGAGGTGTGATTTAAAATGCAGTATTTGACAGGCGTATATTGGTGCCGTGGGTGCAGAGCCAGGGATAATCAGGATTCTGTGGTGCTGCTGCAGGTGCTTACAGCCCGCGGGAGAGTGTTGCTGGCGGCAGTATGTGATGGAATGGGCGGTCTGGCACAGGGAGAGATTGCCAGCGGCTATGTGACGGAACGGCTGCAGGAATGGTTCTATGAATCCGTTCTTTATGCGGTGCGTAAGAAGAAGCCCTATTGGGTGATCAGAAGATCTCTTGACAGGCTTACTTTTCACATGCAGCAGCAATTGCAGCAATATGCAAGGCAAGAAGAGATTGATCTTGGTACTACCATGACGGTGCTGGTGATATGGGAGAGGACTTATCTGATCTGGCATTTGGGAGACAGCAGGCTCTACCGGCTGCGCGGCAGGCACATGGAGCGGGTGACGAGGGATCATATCAGGCGGCGGGAACAGTTGACTAAGTGTGTGGGTAGTTTCGGGTATTATGTGCCGGACCATCATATGGGAGTGCTGCGGCAGGGAGAGGGGATTCTTTTGTGCAGTGATGGATTCCGGCATTGTGTTACCGAAGAGGAATTGCGGGAAGTGTTATCTCCACAACAGATGCAAGAGGAGGCACAGATTGACAGAAGGCTTTTGGAGATTGGGGAGGCCTGCATGAAGAGGGGAGAGCAGGATAATCTGTCAGCGATTTATATTAAGATTACGAAGTGAGGCGGCTGGGCAGAGGAAAGCAGGAAAAGACCTGGATATCGGTGTACCAGGGTATGGCTGCGGCACGTACAGAAGTGGAGGAAAGGATGTTAGAAGCAGGGCGGATAGTAGGGAAGTATGAGATTGTAAGGCCCCTTGGAGCAGGTGGTGAAGGGTGTGTGTACCTGGCAGAAGACAGTGTGCTCTTACGGCCGGTGGCTTTGAAACGGATAGGTGAGGAGAGCACTTGGGATGCTGCCGTGGAGAAGGGAGCAGGGAACGTAGAAAGGAAAGCAGGAAATGCAGCAGGAAAGACAGGAGAAGCAGCAGAAGAAGCGGTTTTACGGGAAGCCGGTTTTCTGCGGGATCTGCAGCATCCCATGCTGCCTGTGGTGTATGACTTGTTTTATAGGGATGGCTGGTATCTGGTGATGGAATATATAGAAGGAGTTAGTTTACATAACTATATAGCGAAAACAGGGATTGTAGAAGAAGAGCAGGGACGTGTGTGGGCAGAGGCGCTGCTTTCTATTATGGAGTATCTTCACACGAGAAAACCACCTGTTATTTATCGTGACCTGAAACCTGAAAATATTATGGTATGTGCGGATAAAAGTCTGCGGCTGGTGGATTTGGGCGCAGCATGGCGCAAGGGTTATGGAGGGGATACAGATGGAAGGATGGCGCTGACGCCTGGATATGGGGCGCCTGAGCAGTTTGGGAAAGGCAGGAAAGCCTATGCAGATGAAAGGAGCGATATCTTTGCCCTTGGCAGGGTTTTATATTATATGCTGACAGGGGCAGATCCTGGGAAACCGCCTTATGGCAGTCTTCCAATCAGGGTTTATCATCCCCTGCTGGGGGATGATCTGGAGAGCGTGATTCAAAAGTGTACCAGGGAAAGTCCGGGGGAACGGTATCAGATGGTGGAGGAAATACGAAGGGATCTATCCGTGCAGGGGGCAAGGAAGAGGAGACGCAGACGGGAGAATTTCCTGCGGCATATGGAAAAGAAGGTATGGCTTACACAGAAGAGGACAGTGGGGTTGTAATGTGGTCTGCGGCGGTGTACTTTTTACACACTTTCCTGTATAATAGAACAGTCAGCAGCAAGCGGTGACAATTTAAACAGGCAGACAGGGAGGGGAAACATGCATCGCGATAAAACCAGAACAGTGCAGATAGGAGATTGTGTGATCGGCGGGGGAAATCCCGTCTTGATACAATCCATGACCAATACGGCAACAGAGGATGTGGAAGCTACCGTGAGCCAGATTCTTCGTTTGGAGCGGGCAGGGTGCGAGATCATCCGTTGTACAGTGCCTGCCATGGAAGCAGCGCAGGCACTTGCAAAGATTAAGAAGCAAATACATATTCCATTGGTGGCGGATATTCATTTTGATTATAAAATGGCAATTGCAGCCATAGAAAATGGTGCCGATAAGATTCGTATCAATCCAGGCAACATCGGCAGCAGGGATAAAGTTGCGGAAGTGGTCAAGGCGGCGAAAGAGAGAAATATTCCCATCCGTGTTGGGGTCAACAGCGGTTCCCTGGAACGGGAACTGGTGGAGAGATATCATGGCGTGACGGCACAGGGAATTGTGGAAAGTGCATTGGATAAGGTGCACATCATAGAAGAACTGGGCTACGATAATCTGGTCATCAGCATCAAATCCTCAGATGTGATGATGTGCATTAAGGCACATGAACTGTTAGCGGAACAGACAACGTATCCCCTGCATGTGGGCATTACGGAGTCGGGAACAGTTGCCAGCGGCAATATTAAGTCCGCGGTGGGACTTGGAATCATTTTACATCAGGGAATTGGCGATACCATCCGGGTATCTTTGACGGGAGACCCGGCGGAGGAAGTCAAGTCAGCCAGATTGATTCTGCGCACGCTGGGGCTTAGGAAGGGCGGTATCGAGGTGGTATCCTGTCCCACCTGCGGCAGAACGAAGATTGATCTGATCGGTCTGGCCAATCAGGTGGAGGAGATGGTTCAGGATATTCCGCTGGATATCAAGGTGGCTGTTATGGGTTGTGCGGTAAATGGCCCGGGAGAGGCTAAAGAGGCAGATATCGGGATCGCAGGCGGTATCGGCGAGGGGCTTCTTATCAAGAAGGGTGAGATTGTGAAGAAAGTGCCGGAAGCGGAGCTTCTGGGCACATTGCGAGAAGAACTTCTGCACTGGCAGGGTTGAGTGTCTGATGTGAAGGGAACTGGCCTGTGGGCAGCAGAGGAAGCAGATTGAGGAAAACAGGATGAGCAAAGCGTTTTTTGATGTGTTTCCATCATTGAAACTGGACAGCGGATTACAGGATCTGTTTGCACAGGTTACCGTGGATAAGGTGACGAGTACCAAGCGGAAGGACTTTCTGCGTGTTTATATAGGTTCCAACAGACTGATTCAGAAGGAAGATATCTTTCGGGTGGAGAAAGAGATTAAACAACAGTTCTTTCCCAATATGCCTATTGTGATTAAGTTCTATGAACATTTTCACCTTTCAGCCCAGTATGATCCGAAAAAGCTCATGGATGCCTACGGTGACAGTATTCTGGCAGAATTGCGGGAGTATTCTCCGGTAGAATATAATTTGCTCAAGCGTGCGGATATCCAGTTTGCGGAAGATAAAATGCAGCTGATCGTGGAAGATACCGTGCTGGGACAGGGGAAGGCAGAGGAACTTACCCGAATCCTGGAAAAGATATATAACGAACGTTGTGGAATACCCGTGCAGGTGAATATAGGCTATAAAGAGCGTGCCGCAGGAAAATACAAAGAGGAGGACGAGAAGCGGCTGGCCATGCAGGTGGCGGAGATTTCGGCCAGGGCTGGCTATGCTGTTTCGGAGAAAGCATCCCGGGTGTTTGGCTGGAATCAGGCTGCGGCAGACGGCAATGCGCCGACAGAGGCTGGAGATTGGCCGGAGGGAAGCGGACATCTGACAGGTACAGCCTGGTCAGAAAACGGCGGACAGATGGCAGATGAAGCCTTGTTAAGAAGCGGCGGTCAGCCGTCAAATGGAGCCTGGTCAGGGGGTACTGCACAGATAGCGGATGGTGCACTTAACGCAGGCGGCGTGGCAAAGTCGTCAGGCAGAAAACAGACAGAGGGCGGCCGGACGACAGGCGGTATGCGGCTGCCAGGTAAGGGCGATACAGGCAATGGAAATTCCGGCAGAAAGGGTGAATGGGGTAAAAAGAGCGAAAGAGCGGACGGCAGACGTGCCGTGAAACGTTTGGACAATCCTGATGTGCTCTACGGCAGGGATTTCGATGAAGAAGCCATGCCTATTGAGGATATCATCGGTGAGATGGGTGAGGTGGTGATCCGCGGTCAGATTCTCAAGATGGATAAGCGGGAAATCAAGAATGAACGTACCATTTTGATTTATGATGTGACTGATTATACGGATACGATGACAATCAAGCTCTTTGCCCACAATGACCAGGTAGAAGAAATTACGAGTGGTATGAAACCTGGCGCTTTCATTAAGCTGAAGGGGATGACCACCATTGATAAGTTTGATCACGAACTGACCATCGGTTCTTTGGCCGGTGTCAAGAAAATACCGGATTTTACCACGTCACGGATGGATCGTAGCCTGCACAAGCGTGTGGAACTGCACTGTCATACCAAGATGAGCGATATGGATGGGGTATCCGAGGCAAAGGATATCGTGAAGCGGGCATACAAGTGGGGGCATCCGGCAGTGGCCATCACAGACCATGGTGTGGTGCAGTCTTTTCCGGATGCCAATCATGTGTGGGAAGACTTATGGAAGGCAGAGAAGAACCGCTGCAAGGAAGCAGGAGAGCCGGAACCGGACAGGCAGAAGTTCTTTAAAGTGATCTATGGGGTGGAGGCTTATCTGGTAGATGATCTGCATGAGATAGCCACCAACGATAAAGGGCAGGATTTCCAGGAAGATTTTGTGGTGTTCGATATTGAGACAACGGGTTTCTCGCCGGTAGAGAACCGTATCATAGAGATTGGCGCAGTGAAAGTCTGCGGCGGTAAAATTGTGGACCGCTTCTCCAGCTTTGTGAATCCGGAAGTTCCTATTCCTTTTGAGATTGAGAAACTGACAGGAATAACGGATGATATGGTGATGGGAGCGGAAAAAATTGAGACTGTACTGCCACAGTTTCTCGCGTTCTGTGAGGGCTGTATGCTGGTGGCGCACAATGCTTCCTTTGATATGAGCTTTATTATGGAGAACTGTGACAGGCAGGGGATTGCCCATGACTTTACTTACATAGATACAGTGGGGATTGCCAGAGTCATGCTGCCAGGCTTAAAGAAACATACCCTTGATTCCGTGGCCAAGGCCCTTATGGTGTCTCTGGAAAATCATCACAGGGCAGTGGATGATGCGGAGGCAACAGCGGAGATTTTCGTAAAGATGATTCCCCTGATGGAAAAGGAGAATATCACGACGCTTACGCAGATTAACGAGAAGGGAATGTCCAACCCGGATATTATCAAGAAACTTCCTACGTACCATGCCATTATCTTGGCGAAAAATAATGTGGGACGCATGAACCTTTACCGGTTGGTATCAGATTCCCATCTGACCTATTTTGCCAGAAGACCGCGGATTCCCAAACGGTTACTGAGTCAGTACCGGGAGGGCCTGATTCTTGGCAGCGCCTGTGAGGCAGGAGAACTATACCATGCGCTCCTGGAACATAAATCGGATGCAGAGATAGCCCGGCTGGTGAATTTCTATGATTATCTGGAAATCCAGCCTCTTGGAAATAACAGATTTATGATAGAATCAGAACGTCTGCCGGAAATTCAGTCCATGGAAGACATTATGGAGATTAACCGTAAGATTGTGCATCTGGGAGAGCAGTTCCATAAGCCGGTGGTGGCTACCTGTGACGTACATTTCTTAAATCCGGAGGATGAGATTTACCGCCGCATCATCATGGCAGGACAGGGATTCCCGGATGCGGATAATCAGGCGCCGCTGTATTTTCGGACAACGGAGGAGATGCTTGAGGAATTCACCTATCTGGGCAGTGACAAAGCACAGGAGGTGGTGATCACCAATACCAATCTGATTGCGGATATGATAGACAGTATGTCCCCGGTGCGCCCGGATAAGTGTCCGCCGGTCATCGAGGACAGTGACAGACAGCTGACAGAAATCTGCTATCATAAGGCCCATGAATTATACGGTGACACCCTGCCGCAGATTGTGGAGGACAGACTGCAGAAGGAGCTGAATTCTATCATCTCCAACGGATTTGCAGTGATGTATATTATCGCCCAGAAACTGGTGTGGAAATCTGTGGAGGATGGCTATCTGGTGGGGTCTAGAGGATCTGTGGGGAGTTCTTTTGTGGCCAACATGGCAGGTATTACAGAGGTAAATTCCTTAAGTCCGCATTACCTGTGTCCCAAATGTCATTACTATGACTTTGATTCGGAGGAAGTGCGGTCCTATGGCGGCGGTGCAGGGTGTGATATGCCGGACAAGGACTGTCCGGTCTGTGGGACACCCCTGCAGAAGGAAGGATTTGATATTCCCTTTGAGACCTTTTTAGGATTTAAGGGGGATAAAGAGCCGGATATTGATCTGAATTTCTCCGGAGAGTATCAGAGTAAAGCACATAAATACACAGAAGTTATTTTTGGGTTCGGGCAGACCTTCCGGGCGGGTACCATCGGTACCCTGGCGGATAAGACAGCCTATGGTTATGTGAAGAATTACTATGAGGAGAGGGGCAGGCATAAACGAGTCTGTGAGATTAATCGGATTGTCACGGGCTGTACGGGTATTCGCAGAAGCACAGGCCAGCACCCCGGCGGTATCGTGGTATTGCCGGTGGGAGAGGATATTAATTCCTTTACTCCGGTGCAGCATCCGGCCAATGATATGACCACAGATATCGTGACTACACATTTTGATTATCATTCTATCGACCACAACCTGCTCAAACTTGATATTCTGGGCCATGATGATCCTACCATGATTCGTATGCTGCAGGATATGACGGGGATTGACCCGGTCAAGATTCCTCTGGATGATAAGCAGGTTATGAGCCTTTTCCAGAGTACAGAGGCTCTGGGGATTACACCGGAGCAGATTGGGGGCTGTAAGCTGGGCTGTCTGGGGATTCCGGAGTTTGGTACAGAGTTTGTTATTCAGATGGTGATTGATGCCAAGCCTAAGTGCTTTACAGATCTGGTGCGGATATCCGGACTTTCCCATGGAACGGATGTGTGGCTTGGCAATGCGCAGACCCTGATTGAGGAGGGAAAGGCTACAATCTCTACAGCAATCTGCTGTCGTGATGATATCATGATTTACCTGATCCAACAGGGTGTGGATCCTTCTTTGTCCTTTACCATCATGGAGAGTGTGCGTAAAGGCAAAGGGCTGAAGGATGAGTGGATTAAGGCGATGACAGATCAAGGTGTGCCGGACTGGTATATCGGTTCCTGCAAAAAGATTAAATATATGTTCCCCAAGGCCCATGCGGCGGCTTATGTTATGATGGCCTGGCGCATCGCCTACTGTAAGGTAAATTATCCGCTGGCTTACTATGCGGCTTATTTCAGTATCCGCGCATCTGCTTTTTCCTATGAACTGATGTGCCAGGGGCAGACCCACTTAGAGCAGGTCATGGCGGACTATAAGAAGAGAAGCGATGAGCTCTCCAAGAAGGAGCAGGACGCTTACAAGGATATGAAGATTGTACAGGAGATGTACGCCAGAGGATTTACCTTTGTGCCCATTGATATTTTTATGGCACAGTCCAGGCTGTTCCAGATTGTGGACGGTAAACTGATGCCTTCTCTAAACAGTATTGATGGTCTGGGAGAGCGGGTGGCGGATGCTATCGTGGAGGCGGTCAAGGACGGCCCCTTCCTCAGTAAGGATGACTTCAGAGAGCGGACGAAGGCGCCCAAGTCGGTAATAGACTTGATGAGCGAACTGGGCTTGTTAGGGAATCTGCCGGAGTCTAATCAGATCAGTCTGTTTGATTTTGTGAGTTGATTTTGGGTCCAAATAAGAGGTGAAAAAATATTTTGATAAATTTTTTTGAGAAATTTGCAAAAACCTCTTGCATTATTGGAGAAAATATAATAGAATAAGCAAGTGTCAAACAGATGGCTTGTTGGTCAAGCGGTTAAGACGCCGCCCTCTCACGGCGGAAACAGGGGTTCGATTCCCCTACAAGCTGTTGACTGTGAAAACAGCCCAACCCTAAAGGATGCTGGAAACCTTCATGAAGTAAGGTTTGTGGCATTTTTTATTTTGTCTGAAAAGTAAATATAACCTGCAGATATCGGTTTATCGAGGGGGATTTCTATGCTGTCTGCGCCACTGCTGAGGCGCTGTTCCCATCAGTTTCTTGAAGGCTCTTGAAAAGTGGAATTGGTTGGAATATCCGATGCTTTCGGAAACCTGCGCGATGGTCATGTTAGTGGTACGTAACAGTTCACAGGATTTATTGATTCTATATTGAATCAGAAATTCCTGTGGACTTTTTTGAGTCATTTTCTTGAACAGCTTGCTGAAATAGCTTCTCTCCAGGTTCAGGCATTCTGCTATATTTTCGACTGTGATATCCTGCATATAGTGTTCTTCGATATAGCTTACAGCAGATTGGATATAATATTCTCTGATATGATTGCCGGAATACAGGATGCGATTGGCAGAGGAGCAGATCAGGGCGTTAAAAAACAGATAGGTATAGCCCATGATTTCAGGGGCAGGCAGATCGGGATGCTTTACGATATATTCCAGGTAAGAAAATACGTTGATGGCAGCCACTGGTGATTCCGGGGCGTAGATAGGGCTTTGGTAAGTCAGACCTGCGCTTGTGAGATATTCTTTTGCTTTTAAACCATCGAATTCAATCCACATATAAGTCCAGGGGGTCTTGGCATCTGCAGTATAGTGAACGATTTTGTTGGGCTCGATTAAAAAAGCATCTCCTGTATGGAGGACATACGCCTTTTCATGGTCGTCGGGATTGTTGCTGAAGGTACCGCTGCCGGATACGATGTAATGTATCAGATAGTGATTGCGCATGGCAGGGCCGAAACTATGCAGGGGCTTGCAATTCTCATAGCCGTATTGATAGATTGTGATATCAAAAAATCCCTGGTTTAAGAATAAATAAGTAGGCATCTGCTGTCTCCTTTTTTTCAAATATATACCATAATGTGTTCTTCTGTCAATGATGCAAAGAAAAGGACACATTTGGATATAAGAGCAGACATAAGGGTGTATTTACATCAGATGCAGAAAGCAGTAGGATGGGTGTAAAATACTATTAAATACAAATGGAGAAAACAGGTATGGGAATAGTTTATAACGAAAATACAAGGGAATTTCATCTTTTTAATGAGTCTGTCAGCTACATCATCGGTGTCCTGAAGAATGGTCAGTTAGGGCAGCTTTATTATGGAAAGCGTATTCACGAAAGGGAATCCTATGAGCATCTTCTGGAACTTTGGCCAAGGGCAATGACACCTTATGTGTATGATGGTGAAAGAGAGTTTGCATTGGAGCACATCAAGCAGGAGTATCCTGCGTATGGTGCAGGCGATATGCATTATCCGGCTTATGAAGTGAAGCAGCAAAATGGCAGCAGGATTACGGAGCTGCATTACCAGAGCCATGAAATATACAAAGGAAAGAGGAGCTTAAAAGGTCTGCCTGCCACATATGGGGAAGAAGATGAGGTACAATCCTTGGATATTCGTCTGAAAGATCCGGTGATCGGACTGGAAGTGGTGCTGACTTACAGTATTTATGAAGGCCTTCCGGTGATTACGAGAAGCGTGCAGTTTCTGAACCAGGGAAAAGAAGAAGTGGTTCTGGAGCGAGCCATGAGTATGAATGTGGATCTGCCGGATATGGATTTTGAAATGTTGGAGTTGACAGGCGCATGGTCCAGAGAGCGTCATATCAAAAAAAGAAAAGTGGAGCATGGCATACAGGGCATTTACAGTATGAAGGGCTGCAGCAGCAATAGCTTTAATCCCTTTCTTGCCTTACAAAGACCGGAAACAACAGAAAAAGCGGGTGAGGTGTATGGATTTACACTTGTGTACAGCGGAAGCTTTCTGGCACAGGTGGAGGCTGATCCCTTTGATACGGTGAGAGTTACCATGGGGATACATCCCGATTGTTTTTCCTGGCCTCTTAGGGAAGGAGAGGAATTTCAGACACCGGAGGCGGTGCTTGTCTATTCAGATCAGGGGTTAAACGGCATGAGCGGTGTATTCCATCAACTGTTCCGCACAAGGCTCGCCAGAGGAAGGTGGCGGGATGAGCCTCGCCCCATCCTGATCAATAACTGGGAAGCTACGTATTTTGATTTCGATGAAGAAAAGATCTTGAAACTTGCGAAGACAGCACAACAACTTGGCATCGAGCTCTTTGTACTGGATGATGGCTGGTTTGGGAAGCGGGACGATGACAGTACCTCTTTGGGAGATTGGTATCCTGATTTAAGAAAGCTGCCTGGCGGCATAGCAGCGCTGTCAGAAAAAATAGAAAAGCTGGGTATGAAATTCGGCCTTTGGTTTGAGCCGGAGATGGTCAGCGAGGACAGTGACTTCTTCAGAGCCCATCCTGATTATGTACTGTCTGTTCCCGGCAGGAGAAAATCTTACGGACGGAACCAGTATGTGTTGGATTTTTCCAGGGAAGAGATTGTGAATGCGATATACCTTCAAATGGAAAAGGTGCTTTCGCAGGCGAAGGTTTCTTATGTGAAATGGGACATGAACCGCTACATGACAGAGGTATATTCCCATGCTCTGCCGTCAAAGGAGCAGGGGACGGTAATGCACCGTTATATACTGGGGGTTTATAGTTTGTATGAGCGGCTGCTTGCAAGGTTCCCCCATATCTTGTTTGAATCCTGTGCCAGCGGCGGGGCAAGATTTGATGCGGGTATGTTGTATTATGCGCCACAGTGCTGGACTTCTGATGATACGGACGCAGTGGAACGCTTAAAGATTCAGTATGGAACGTCCATGGTTTATCCCTTAAGCAGTATGGGAGCCCATGTTTCCGCCATACCAAACCATCAGAATTTCCGCCGGACACCTATTAATACAAGGGCAAATGTGGCGTACTTCGGCACATTCGGTTATGAGCTTGATCTGAACCAGTTGACAGAGGAAGAGAAGGAGACCATAAAGCAGCAGGTAGTCTTTATGAAAAAGTATCGCCGCTTGTTTCAGCAGGGAACATTTTACCGCCTTGCCAGTCCCTTTGAAGGCAATGTAACGGCGTGGATGGTAGTGTCTTCTGATAAAAAGGAGGCTATTGCAGGGTACTATCGTGTGCTGCGCCCTGTGAATGCGCCATATGCCAGGATTCGGCTTCAGGGACTGGAAGAAGGAACTGAATATGAAGTCCGGAGAATGGAAGCGCAGGAAACGGTGACAGAGGTAAGTCGTTATGGGGATGAACTGATGCATAGCGGCCTTCTCGTTTCGGATGCCGCATCCGGTGAAAGCTGCGGAGAATACAATGGAAGCAATGGGGATTACCATTCCAGATTATACGTGCTGAAAGAAAAAGTATAGCAGTAAGAAGGAACGGGAATCATACGGACGGACCGATGCATCTCAAAAGATTGCGGCCTGTCATAAATCATGATATGATACTGGATAATATACAGGAGACATGGAGTCTAAAGGAAAAGATATGTACATATCTCAGACAGCGGCCCAGTCCATCGTAGAAGAGATAGGACGGGAAATAAACGAACATATTAACTTTATGGATCAGGAAGGCTACATCGTGGCCAGTACAGATATGGCGCGCTTAGGAACGCTTCACACAGGGGCGCGCCGTATCATTGAGGAGAAACTGCCGGAACTTTATATCACGGAAGAGATGGAAAATCCTACCACCAGGCTGGGGATCAACCTTCCCATTACCATTAGGGGCGAGATCGTGGGGGTGGTGGGTATCACCGGTGAGAAAGAGCGGGTGGCCGGATATGGTAATATTGTGCGCCGGATGACAGAGATCATGGTGGAAGACAGCCGGATGAAAGACCACAGGAAATATGACAGACGTGTCAGATATCGTTTCATGGAAGAGTGGATTGCCAGGTCGGGCGCTTATTATGACCGGAATTTCGTGGAGCGCGGTATTCAGATAGGCATTGATATCATGCGTCCCCGCAGAGCCATGGTCATTCACTTTGCACGCTATTCCAAGCTTTCTGCCACACAGGAAGGGCAGAGAAAACTAGAAGAGATGGAATCGGCCGTGCGCCATTATGTGGACCGGGAAGGGATCCTCTATCTGCGGGAGCCGTTAAAGCAGATATGCCTGACTGCCGCCTGTGATGACGAAAGTATCAGAAAGCTGGCAGAGCATATCAGGAAATTGCTGTGGGATAAGTATGAGGAACGGATCATCATCGGGATTGATTCTGTGAATGGCGGGAGTCTTCATATCAGCCAGCTGTGCAAAGAGGCAGAACGTGCTGCGGAAGCCGGCAGACAGGATGAGATTGTTTTCTATAAAGATTTGTATGTGGAGCTGTTCCTGCATGATATTTCGGATGATGTCAGGGCGGAATATCTGGAGAAACTGTTTCCCGGGGTGAGAGAGGAAGAGCTGGATGCTTATATGAAGCTGATTGACGTATTCTTCGAGGAGGACGGGTCTTTAGCCCGGATGTCAGATAAGCTTTATATGCATAAGAATACCATTCAGTATAAGTTGAAGAAGATGGAAGCCCTAAATGGCCTGGATATCAGAACGCCCGGCGGTGCGGCTGTGTATTATATGGCACTGCAGTTTTATCAGAATGCGGGAAATGATATGCCGTCCCTGCTCCGCAACCTATAGGCTTAGAAGAAGGAATCTGAGACTGCACAAGAGGCTGCCGATGGGGTTCCAACTGTCCGGGCATATTTGGTAAATGTTCTGCGTGACAAAAATATTGAAAAACATATGTATTCTGTAACATATACAAACTTAAAAATATATAGTATTTTAAAAGAAGATTACAAAAGAATCTTCTTTTTTTGCATTTTATTAGTAAAATTGTACAATTGGCTGATGGGATTAGGCTGGTGAAAGCGAGGCATTATGGGATTACGGGGAGAAGCGGATCAGATCATCAAGAAGTCTATACAGGCTGTGCTGCCGGATGAAGCAGTGGCGAAAGCGCTGCGGGGCAAAGAATTTGGACAGGGAAAGATTTATATGGTAGCTGTCGGCAAGGCCGGCTGGCAGATGGGAAAAGCGGCGGCGGATATTCTTCAGGACAGGTTGGAAGCCGGCGTGGTGGTGACCAAGTACGATCATGTGAAGGGAGAGATTCCCAGGACCAGGTGTTTTGAAGCCGGGCATCCGGTGCCAGATGAAAATTCTTATCTGGCCACCCAGGCGGCACTTGATCTGGTGGCCCAGGCATCTGCGGAAGACGTGGTGGTCTTTCTTCTTTCCGGCGGCGGCTCTGCGTTGTTTGAGAAACCGTTGGTGCCGGGGGATGAATTGCAGGATATTACCACACAGCTTCTTGCCTGCGGGGCGGATATTGTGGAAATGAATACAATCCGCAAGAGACTTTCCGCGGTCAAAGGCGGCAGATTTGCGCTGGCCTGTGAGCCGGCCAAGGTATTCAGCATCGTGCTCAGTGATATTCTGGGAGATCCGCTGGATATGATCGCATCCGGTCCGGCTTATCCGGACTCTTCCACCTGTGAGGAAGCATTGGCCATTGCGGAGAAATATAAGCTGACACTTTCAGAGAAGGTATGGCAGCTTCTTAAGGAGGAGACACCGGAAGAATTACACAATGTGGAGACACAGATTACGGGCAGCGTGTCCGATCTGTGCCGGGCAGCGGCTTCTGCCTGTGAAGCACTGGGATATGAACCGCACCTGCTGACAGATCAGCTGAATTGTGAGGCAAGAGAAGCGGGGAGATTTCTGGCAGCGATTGCCAGGACGTATCAACATACGGATAAAAGTTTAGCCTTTCTGGCGGGCGGGGAAACAGTCGTACACCTGACCGGCAAGGGGAAGGGCGGACGCAACCAGGAACTTGCACTGGCAGCAGCAGAGGGCATCGCAGGACTTAAGGCAACCGCAGTATTCAGTGTGGGAAGTGATGGCACCGATGGCCCTACCGATGCGGCAGGGGGATATAGCGATGACAGCACCAGGCATAAACTGTCAGGACAGGGGATTTCCATCTATGATGTGCTGCAGGATAATGATGCCTACCATGCATTGGAAAAGGTAAATGGATTAGTCGTCACGGGCGCTACGGGAACCAATGTAAATGATGTGGCAGTATTGTTGATCAGGCGCTAGAGGCATCGGACAGGTAGTGGGGCTGATGCTGTAAGAGGAAAGGGAAGAAAAGAGCAAGATAAGGCAACGAGTATAGAAAGGAATGTCATGATGTTGATTCTGCGCACGTTATTAGAAAACCAGCTTTCACAAAACAGAGCGCTCACAGCGGAGCACGGCCTCTCTTTTCTGGTAGAGACAGAGGGAAAGAAGATTCTGTTTGACTGCAGTGCAGGCAGTGCGGCGCGCAAAAATGCCAGGAAAATGAATGTTTCCGTGAAGGATGTGGATTACGTGGTATTGAGCCACAGTCATTACGACCATGCGGGCGGCTATCCGGATATGGTGAAACATGGCGTCAAGGCGCCGCTTGTCACCGGCCCCCATTTCTTTGAAGATAAATATGCTTCAGAGGGCGGCAAATATGTGTACCTGGGCTGTGGATTCGGCCAGGAACTGTTACGGAAGAATAAAATAAAACACCAGGTCTGCGAGAAGGACATCATGCTTTTTGAGGGCTGTTATGTGGTGGGCTCTTTTGAGAAAAAATATGAGTTTGAAAAGATTCCGCCGCGCTTTGTGAAAGAGACCACGGCGGGGATGGTAGCGGATGATTTCGCGGATGAGGTCTGTCTGGTGATAGAAAGCGGCAATGGCCTGGTGGTCATTGTGGGATGCAGCCATCCCGGCATCTTAAATATGGTAGAGACGGTGAGAGAGCGGTTTGGAAGAGAGGTCTGTGCAGTCTTTGGGGGCTCTCATCTGGTGGAGGCGGATGAGGACAGATTGTCGGAGACGATGGAGATTCTGCGGGATATGGGTATTGGTATCGCCGGTTTTAATCACTGTACCGGCGACGCGGCATTAAAACGCATGGGAGAGTGTGAGGATGGAACGCTCTATTCCCATCTGAAAGCGGGAGACTGTATTTTCCTTCCCTGAGCGGAGGGCCCGAAAGGAAGGAAAGAGGAGGAAGAGATTCCTTTTCTTTATAGATTAATATGTCTTATGGGGCATAAGTTTATCAAAGGAGGGTGAAAGTATGTCAGCTCTATTTATGTTTGCGGTTATCATCCTGGCGGTTGTGGCCATGGTAATTGCAATCTCAAAGTTCAAACAGCATCCGTTTCTCGTGCTGGTGGTAGTGGCAGTGGTGGTAGGTCTTGTCTGCGGGATACCCACAGAAGACGTGATCACAACGGTCAAGAATGGTTTCGGTAACATTCTGGCCAGTATCGGTATCGTTATCCTGGCAGGTACGATCATCGGTACCATTCTGGAGAAGACAGGTGCGGCGCTTACGATGGCCAACAGTATTCTCAAGGTGGTGGGTAAGAAAAACAGTGTACTCACCATGGGTCTTACCGGTTATGTAACAGGTATCCCGGTATTTTGTGATTCTGGTTTCGTTATTTTGAGTCCTATCTCCCGAGCGCTTGCAAGTCAGAGTAATGTGTCTTTGGCAGTTATGGCCACAGCGCTTTCCGGCGGTCTGTATGCGACCCATTGTCTGGTTCCGCCAACGCCCGGTCCGATTGCAATGGCGGGCACGCTGGAAGCAGATCTGGGGCTTACGATTCTTGTGGGCCTGTTGATTTCTATTCCGGTTACGCTGGTGGCAATCATTTATGCTAAGAAAGTAGCCAGTAAGATTGATATTCCGGCGAATCCGGAGTATACTGTGGAAGAACTGATTCAGAAATATGGTAAGCTTCCGGGTACCTTACACAGCTTTTCCCCGATTCTTCTGCCGATCGTTTTGATTGCGCTTAAGTCTGTGGGTGATTTTCCCAGCGCTCCCTTTGGCAGCGGTGTGTTTAAGATGATCGTTTCCTTCATAGGTAATCCGGTTATCGCATTGATTTTAGGTGTGTTCTTAGCCATGACATTGATTCCGAAAGAGGAGAAGAAGAATACCTTGAAGTGGATTACAGAAGGTGTTACCAACTCGGCAGGTATCCTTGCTATCACAGGTGCAGGCGGTTCCTTCGGCGCTATCTTACAGCAGCTTCCGATTGCAGATACACTGAGCGGTTCCATGATGGGTCTTGGTATTGGTATCGTGCTTCCTTTCGTGATCGCAGCACTGTTAAAGACCGCTATGGGCGCATCCACGGTGGCTATGATCACCACATCAGCGATGATTGCGCCGATGATGGATGCATTAGGATTTACAAGTCCTATCGCAAAGGTTCTGGTTATCATGGTGATTGGAGCAGGTTCCATGACAGTATCCCACGCCAATGATTCCTATTTCTGGGTAGTATCCCAGTTCTCGGATATGGATACCAAGTCAGCTTATAAGTGTCAGACTGGTGTGACTGCGGTGATGGGTGTCACAACGCTGATCATTGTGTTCCTCTTATCCTTGTTCCTGGTGTAGCGGTTAGCGCTAACGCAAAGAATAATAGGCCCCGGAAGGATTCGTCCTTTTCGGGGTGTTTTCTGTGTTGTATGGCGGGACTATTCACTGAGCTGCTGCTGTGCCGTATTCGGATATTGGGAATCCGGCAGCATGGCGGTGATCAGATAGAAGGGCAGGCTGCATACCATGAAATAAACATAGCGAAATTCTGTGGCCACAGGTGTTGCGATCAGCACGGTGAAAAGAAGCGCTGCACTGGGAAGAAAGCAAGTCAGCTTCCGGTATTCCCTGCGGATGATGATGGTGCCGACACTGAAGATCATAATCCAGCAGGCCACACCCATGCTCCAGAGCGTGCCGTAGATGGGTACCATACTGCCTAACTTGATGGCGATTTCCTTACCTTTGATAACCAGGGGGCCGCCGATCAACGGAGTGTGTGAGACGCCGTATTTGGTGGCGCTGACGCCCTCGGCTTCCGCTACCAGATAGAAGGAGTCAGGATACCAGTACCCATAGGTCTGTCTCACATAAGCGGTGAGATAGTCTCCCGGATAACGAAGTCCCAGCTCTATCCAGAGTTTTAGAAAGTCCCCTTTGTGTTCCACCAGATAATCCTGATTGCCGGCGCGGACAAGTTCTTTGATATTATCTGCAAAAATGGGATTATACAAATCTTTGATATAGGTCAGATCCACCACGTTTTCCACCAGATTGCGCTGTCTGTCTGTCAGTTCTCTGTCGTTGCAGATGACGGCAGTGATCTGCTGCATGGGAATGCAGACAGATTCAATGAAGTCCGGCTGTTCCACATGATAAGCTTTCATCACCGGGTATTTGACAATGACGGCGGTACAAAGGATTGCAAGAAGCGCCGGGTAGAATACTTTGGCCCGCCTGCGGTAAACAAACAGCAGAAACGGCAGAGAGAGCAGGAAGGCGTACCAGCCGTTTGAACGGAACAGGCAGATCATAATGCCTGACAGAATAAACACCGTCATTTCCCGGAACCGTATCCTGTCCTGATAGGTCAGTCGAAGGATGGTGCAGCCAAAGAGCAGGACGGCTGCCGCAAACGGAATGTCTTTCCAGATGGTGACGGCAAAGACAGCATGATAAGGAATGAGGGCATAGAAGGCAGTGATTAGCAGCAGGATAAAAGGCCGGATCCTGTAGCTGCGCAGGGTATTTATAAAATAAGCAATGCTGCCCGAAAGCAGACACATTTGAAACAGGGTATAGCAGGATACGGCAACGACCATATTGCCGGTCAGCGCATAGCCCATGTGGTAGAAAAAGCCAAACAGCATGGTATGCACCCAGGGGTGGTGATTACTGTAGGGAGCTATTCCCAGTACCTGTGCAAACTGGTTGATGCTGTCAGGCGTCATGACCCCTGGATACTGGTAGAGATAGTAGGGCAGCCAGCATATCAGGCAGAGGAAGAAGGAACACAGGGCGGTGTGATTCCTGTAGAGATTGACGAGGTTTGTAAAACCAACAGAGAACAGGCGGTATCGCCCGGTGTATGTATAAGAGGTTTTCTGCCAGTCAGTCAGCAGAACTTTGTAAAGATTCATTTTATTGCAGGTATAGGAAAACAGGAATTTCAGCAGATAATAAAAGAGGATAACAAACCCGCAGAATACCACAGAGAGTATGATGAAACGATACAGGCTGCTTGTGAGCCGTTCTATATAATAAGTATAATCCACCAGCATATATAACAGGGTAAAGATGACAGAAATGGTTAAGGACACATGGTTAGTGACATGGTCGGCATGTAAGATGGAAGTATCCATGGCGCTGTCTTCGATCAGTTCTCCGCGCAGGATAAGAAGCTGTCGGCCATCTAACCGGCGGCTCACATGGCGGTAGAAGAAAAATACCAGCAGAAAGAAAACAAATGTAAGGATATTGCCCGGTTCCATGCGGGCTGCTTTCATCAAAGCCCAGGTAGTCACAAAGCTCTGGAACAAATATAGTAATAAGGTAAGATTTGATTTATTTCGCATAATTCCCCCTGCAGTTAAAAACACTTGACTGCTTATAGATTAATAGATATCGGCAGTTCTGTCAATTATGCAGCAGGTTTACAAAGCGCTGCCAATGCGGAAAATACGGTCATCCTTTCATGAAAGTGCTTGCAATAGGCAAAAATTGGTGCTATAATAGCAAAAGTATTAAGAATAGTTACTGAGATAAAGAGTGGACTTGCGAGTCCACTCTTTTCAAGTCCGCGAGGCGGATTTAAAGGAGTGCAGGCATGTCGAAAAGAGAGATATATGAAGAGCGGACTGAGAAACTGCTGGATTCCATTGTGGAGAAATTTGGCGTGGAAGTCTATGATGTGGAGTATGTAAAGGAGGGAAAGGAGTATTATCTGCGGGTTTATATTGATAAGCCTGAGGGCGTCAATATTCTGGACTGTGAGAATGTAAGCCGTGAACTGTCGGATGTGCTGGATGAACAGGATTTTATCCCGGATGCGTATATTCTGGAAGTCAGCAGTCCTGGTCTTGGCAGGACATTGAAAAAGGACAGACACCTGGCAAAGAGTCTGGGGCAGGCAGTGGAGATCAAGACCTACAAGCCTGTCGATAAGCAGAAAGAATTTGAGGGGATTTTAAAGGCATATGATGCGGCGCAGATCACCATAGAACAGGAGGGAGATGTGCGTACATTTGAGAGGGCGGATGTGGCCCTGATAAAACTGGCACTTAATCTATAACAGCATTACAAATCTGGCGAACATAGGAGGATAATGGAAAATGAATAAGGAATTGATGGAAGCGTTGGATATCCTGGAGAGAGAGAAAGAAATCAGTAAGGAAACTCTCTTTGAGGCGATTGAAAATTCACTGATTACGGCCTGCAAGAATCACTTTGGCAAGGCGGATAATGTGAAGGTGGAGATTGACAGGGATACCTGCGACTTCCTCTGTTATGCGGAGAAGGAAGTCACGGAGGAAGTGGAGGATCCGGTGCTGCAGATTGCGCTTGCACAGGCGCAGGAAATTTCTGAGAATGCCAAAGTCGGTGATATGATCCGTGTGGAAATCAAGTCCAAGGAGTTTGGGCGTATCGCTACCCAGAATGCTAAGAGCGTGATTTTACAGAAAATCCGTGAGGAGGAGAGAAGCGTCATCTACAATCAGTATTTTGAGAAGGAGAAGGACGTGGTGACTGGTATCGTGCAGCGTTATGTGGGAAGAAACATTTCCATTAATCTGGGAAAAGCCGATGCGATCTTAAACGAAAATGAACAGGTGCGGGGAGAGAACTTCAGACCTACGGAAAGAATTAAAGTATATATTCTGGAGGTGAAAAACACACCGAAGGGTCCAAGGATTCTTGTGAGCCGTACACATCCCGAGTTAGTCAAGCGGCTGTTCGAGTCGGAGGTGACGGAAATTAAGGACGGCACGGTGGAAATCATGAGCATTGCCAGAGAGGCAGGCAGCAGGACCAAGATTGCTGTGCGCTCCAACAATCCCAACGTGGATGCGGTGGGTGCCTGTGTAGGTATCAACGGCGCCAGAGTCAACTCTATCGTGGATGAGCTGTGCGGTGAGAAGATTGACATTGTGAACTGGGATGAGAATCCTGGTAATCTGATTCAGAATGCGCTTTCTCCGGCTAAGATCGTTGCCGTGTTTGCAGATCCGGATGAGAAGACAGCGAAAGTGGTGGTTCCGGATTATCAGCTGTCCCTGGCCATCGGTAAAGAGGGACAGAATGCAAGATTGGCGGCAAGACTTACCGGATATAAGATTGATATCAAGAGCGAGACACAGGCAAAAGATGCACCTGGATTCCGATATGAAGATTATCTTTATGATGATGAGGAAGAGTATGAAGAGGAATCCTATGAGGGTGAGGAGTATACCGGGGACTATGAGGAAGGGTATGCCGAAGAGGATTATGAGGATGCCGGGGAGTATGTAGAAGAAGAGACATCGGCGCAAGAGTAGATATCCGGCAGCTGCCGGGACAGAGAGGACGATGACATGGCAAAAAAGATAACCCTGCGCCAGTGTGTGGGATGCGGGGAAATGAAAGATAAGAAAGAGATGATGCGGGTCTTAAAGACCGCAGAGGGGCCGATTGTCCTTGACATGACCGGCAGGAAGAACGGCAGGGGAGCTTACCTGTGTAAGAACAGGGAATGCCTTGGAATGGCCAGGAAGAAAAAGGGTCTGGAGCGTTCTTTTAAGATGAGCATACCGGATGAAATATACGGGAATCTGGAAAAGGAGTTCGAGGAGGGCGAGCATGAATAATGTGCAGGGAAAGGATAAGGTATTGTCCATGCTGGGGCTCGCCGCCCGCTCCCGGAATGTTGTCAGTGGCGGATTTGCAACAGAGCAGGCAGTCAAAGGCGGAAAAGCATGTCTGGTCATCATAGCGGAGGATGCTTCGGAGAATACCAGAAAGAAGTATAGCAATATGTGTAAATTCTATAAGGTGCCCTATGCGTATCACGGCACCAAGGAGGTGCTGGGACACTCCATGGGCAAGGAAGAGAGATCGATTCTTGCTGTGACAGACAGGGGATTTGCAGATTCAATACAGAAGCATTTAGTAGATTCGGAATAGTTGGAGGTAGTAAGTATGGCGAAGATGAAAGTACATGAGCTGGCAAAAGAACTGGATAAGAAGAGTAAGGATCTGATTGATTTTTTGCAGGCTGAAGGATATGAAGTGAAAGTGGCACAAAGTTCCATCGAAGATGAAGCGATTGATCTTGTGCGCAGACAGTTTGGCAGTGCTGCAGCGCAGGACAGGAAGGAGCATAAGCAGGAGGTGAAGTCACAGGAGGACAATTCCGGACAGACGGAATCTAAGGCGCAGGAGAATGCTGACAGACCGGTGCAGGAAAATGCCAAAGCGGAATCTGGACCGGAGGATACACGGGATTCCAGGAAAGAAGCGCCGAAACAGGAGCAAAGACCGGATCGATCCAAAACGGAGCCGCCTAAGAAGAAAAAGATTATATTTGTAAGTAATCCACACAATTCCAAGATGCCGGGCCAGCGTCCTGCCCAGAGCGGCAGCACTGGCAATCGGAATCATAATGGCAGCGGCAATGGTAATGGGAATAATACCAGACAGACGCCCAACGGCGCACGTCCCGTACAGGTGCAGAATGCCCCTCATAAGATTGTCAGGCCCACGCAGAAGCCCATTCCTGTAACCGCAGAGCCCTATGAAGTGCGCCAGCGTCAGCAGCAGGAGCGCAGAATGGAGCAGCGCCAGCAGGAGAAACGGGAACAGCGGGAGCAGAGGGAACAAAGGGAGCAGAACAGAAATGCGGCTGCGCCGGCACAGGGCGGCAGACAGACGCCGGGACAGGGCAACAGACCTATGTCAGGACAGGGCAGCAGACCCATGTCAGGGCAGGGTAACAGACCTATGTCAGGACAGAGCGGCAGACCAGCCCCAGGGGGACAGGAGAGAACAGGAAATGCAGGAGATTATCGCAGACCTGAAGGCCAAAACAGGCCGTCTTATAACAACAATCAAAATGATCGGGGCCGCAACGGCGGTAATGTCGGCGGTAACCGCGGCGGTGCAGGTGGTGAGCGCCCTCAGAGAGGAAATGGCGGGCCGGACAATAGATTTCGGAAAAATAACGGTCCGAAGGACTTTGTGCCCGAGGCACCTGTCAAGGACGTTGAGAAGCACAGGGATGAAGAAAAGCGCAGAACAAATCAGGACAGGGATAAACGCTCTAAGAAAGATCTGATCTACGAAGAGGATGAGGCAGCGATCAAGAGCCGTAATAAGGCGGGCAGATTCATCAAACCTGAGAAGAAAGCAGAAGAGAAAGTGGAAGAGCAGATTAAGGTCATCACGATACCGGAATCTCTGACCATCAAAGAGCTGGCAGACAAGATGAAGATTCAGCCTTCCGTGATCATCAAGAAGCTGTTCCTGCAGGGACAGATTGTGACTCTGAATTCAGAGATCAGCTTTGAGGATGCGGAGAATATTGCCATAGAATACGAAATTATCTGTGAAAAAGAAGTTAAGGTTGATGTGATAGAGGAATTGCTGAAGGAGGAAGAGGAGGATGCTTCCACCATGGTGACGCGTCCGCCGGTTATCTGTGTCATGGGACACGTAGATCACGGTAAAACTTCCCTTCTGGACGCTATCCGTAAGACCAATGTGACGGATAAAGAAGCGGGCGGCATCACACAGGCTATCGGTGCTTATACGGTGGCCGTCAAGGGACAGAGCATCACTTTCCTGGATACGCCCGGACATGAAGCATTTACGGCCATGCGTATGCGTGGCGCGAACTCTACGGACATTGCAGTCCTGGTGGTGGCGGCAGATGATGGTGTTATGCCTCAGACCGTGGAAGCAATCAACCATGCGAAAGCGGCAGGCATTGAGATCATTGTGGCGGTGAATAAGATTGATAAGCCCAATGCCAATATAGACCGCGTGAAACAGGAAATGACAGAATATGAACTGATTCCGGTAGACTGGGGCGGGACCACGGAGTTCGTGCCTGTGTCAGCTAAGTCCGGAGAAGGGATTGAGAATCTGTTGGAGACCATTCTGCTTACTGCAGAGATCATGGAACTTAAGGCGAATCCGGACAGAAATGCCAGAGGTCTGGTCATTGAGGCGGAGCTTGACAAAGGCCGCGGCCCTGTGGCAACGGTGCTGGTACAAAAGGGTACGCTTCATGTGGGTGACTTTATCTCCGCAGGGGCAAGCCACGGCAAGGTAAGAGCCATGATTGATGACAAGGGCAGACGTGTGAAAGAGGCAATACCTTCCACACCGGTAGAGATATTAGGACTTTCCGATGTGCCAAGTGCGGGCGAGGTATTCATTGTCCATGAAAATGACAAGAGCGCGAAGTCCTATGCAGAAACTTACATGGCACAGCATAAAGAAGAAATGCTTGCAGATACTAAGACCAGAATGTCCCTGGATGATCTGTTTAACCAGATTCAGGAGGGCAATCTGAAAGAGCTGAACCTGATCGTCAAAGCGGACGTACAGGGAAGTGTGGAAGCAGTAAAACAAAGTCTGCTGAAGCTGACCAATGAGGAAGTGGTGGTGAAATGTATCCACGGCGGCGTGGGTGCCATCAACGAGTCGGATGTATCCTTGGCTTCTGCATCTTCGGCAATCATCATCGGCTTTAATGTAAGGCCGGATGCCACCGCCAAGACTGTGGCGGAGCGCGAAGGCGTGGATGTGAGACTCTACAAGGTCATTTACCAGGCCATTGAGGACATTGAAGCTGCCATGAAGGGAATGCTGGATCCGATCTTCGAGGAGAAGGTGATCGGTCATGCCGAGGTACGTCAGATCTTTAAGGCTTCCGCAATCGGTAATATTGCCGGTTCCTATGTATTGGACGGTGAATTCCAGAGAGGCTGCAAGATTCGCATCCGCAGAGGCGATGAGCAGATTTACGAGGGTGAGCTTGCCTCTCTGAAGAGATTTAAGGACGATGTGAAGGAAGTCAGGGCTGGATTCGAGTGCGGTCTCGTGTTCGACGGATTCGATAAGATGCAGGAACTGGATATTGTAGAAGCCTATATCATGGTAGAGGTGCCAAGATAGCAGGGTGAATTGATTTCAGTAGGAAGGGGCTGGGATTATGCGTAAGAACAGTGTGAAAAATACCCGGATTAACGGAGAAGTACAGCGTGAACTGGCGGAAATCATCAGGGGAGGCATCAAGGATCCCAGGATTGCGCCAATGACCTCTGTAGTGGCTGTGGAAGTGGCGCCTGATTTAAAGACCTGCAAGGCGTGGGTCAGCGTTCTTGGAGATGAAAAGGCGCAGGCAGATACCCTTGCAGGGCTTAGAAGTGCAGAGGGGTTTATCCGGGGCAGACTGGCGAAGACCATCAATCTGCGTAATACTCCTCAGATTACTTTTATTATGGATCAATCCATTGCCTACGGCGTTACTATGTCAAAGCGGATTGAGGAAGTGGTGGCGACAGACCGAAAAGAATCAGAGGCAGATGAGGTAGATGGCAATGAAGATAATCAGTGAAGTAAAAGATGCAAAGAAGATAGCGATTGGCGGACATGTGAGGCCTGACGGAGACTGTGTGTGTTCTGTCATGGCCCTGTACCGCTATCTGCAGAAAGAACTGCCAGAGACACAGATTGATGTTTATCTGGAAAAGCCGGCAGCGGTCTTTGACTGTATTCAAGACATAGATAAGATTTGTTCTGATTTCCAGACAGATCAGGTGTACGATGTTTTCTTCGCCCTGGATAGTAATGATGAGCGGCTTGGTGATGCGCTGTCAATTTATCAAAAGGCTGGCAGACGGATCAACATAGATCATCACATCAGCAATACCGGATGCGGCGATCTGAATATCATCGAACCCCAGAGAAGTTCCACAGCGGAACTCTTATATGATCTGATGGATCCGGAGAAGGTGGACGAGGAGATTGCGAAGGCAGTTTATCTGGGAATTGCTCATGACACGGGAGTGTTCCGGTATTCTAATACTTCCCCCCATACGATGGAGATGGCAGCGAAATTACTCAGGTTTGGATTTGATTTCTCCGCGTTGCTTGAGCATACCTTTTATGAAAAGACATATGTACAGACCCAGATTATGGGCAGGGCGGTGCTGGAAAGTGTCCGTTTTATGAATGACCGCTGTATCGTCAGCATGGTGAGCCGCCGTATGATGGACTTCTATCAGGTGAACACCAAGGATTTGGACGGTATTGTGAATCAGCTGCAGGTGGTGAGCGGTGTGGACTGTGCAATCTTTATGTACGAAATCGGTACGTTACAATATAAAGTGAGTATGCGTTCCAACGGTAAGGTAAATGTGGCGGATGTGGCCGTGAAATTTGGCGGCGGCGGTCATGTGCGGGCGGCAGGCTGCACCATGAATGGTACATATCATGACAATATCAACAATCTGTCCAGGGAGATTGCAGGGCAGATGAAGAGAGCAGAACAAAAGGAACGGGCATAGCATATGGCAGGGACTTTTGTATATAACGGAATCATCAATGTGTATAAAGAAGCGGGCTTCACGTCCCATGATGTGGTGGCCAGGCTCCGGGGAATCTGTAAACAGAAGAAAATCGGGCATACAGGAACACTCGACCCGGATGCGGTCGGCGTGCTTCCTGTATGTTTCGGTTCAGGCACCAAACTGTGCGATATGCTGACGGACTGGGATAAGGAATATATTGCGGTTCTTAAGCTGGGTATCACCACAGACACGCAGGATTTGTCCGGAAAAGTGTTGACGCAGGCTGAGCCTGCACAGATGACGGCACTGACGAAGGAGGCTGTGGAGCGAGCTGTAATGGGCTTTGCAGGGGCATATCAGCAGATTCCGCCCATGTATTCAGCGCTCAAGGTAAATGGAAAGAAACTCTATGAGCTGGCCAGAGCAGGAAAAGAAGTGGAACGGAAAGCCAGGCCCGTGCAGATTAAAGAGATAGAAATAGAGGAGATGACGCTTCCCGAGGTGAAGTTTCGGGTGGTGTGTTCCAAGGGGACTTATATCAGGACATTGTGCCATGATATCGGAGAGCGGCTGAGCTGCGGCGGTGCCATGAAATCACTGGTCAGAAGCCGGGTGGGAATCTTCAGGATGGAGGATGCGCTGACTCTGGAGCAGATAGAGCGGCTTCGGGATGAAGGCGGGCTGTCCGGCGCTGTTTGGTCTCCGGATACTGTTTTCGAGGCGTGCAAGGCTGTCACAGTGACCGGGCCGGGACAGCGGATGGCAGAGAATGGCAACCGGCTGCCGGCGGGATTGCTTGCGGAGAAAATTTTGCTGGCGGACGGGGAGCAGGTGAGAGTGTATGATGAGGCAGGCAGGTTCTACGGTATTTATCAATTTCAGGGAGAAGCCTGTGATTTAAAACCCCTAAAAATGTTTTTATAAGGAATTGGCGGTAAAGACGAGAGAGTACAGGCGGGATGACAGAATGTTGATTGTAGAAAACACCACAGAATTTACCTTACAGACCAAAAGTGCTGTGGCATTGGGTAAATTTGACGGGATTCATCTGGGGCACAGGAAACTGTTAGAGAAGATACTGGAACAGAAGAAAGAGGGACTTGCGGCTGTGGTGTTCACGTTTGATACCTCGGCAGCCGCCTTTTTTGGCGGGGAAGATAAGGATCTCTCCACCAGGGCGGAAAAGAGGGCGGCTTTTGAACAGATGGGAGTGGATGTGCTGATTGAATTTCCGCTGAACAAGGAGACCGCGGCCACCGAGCCGGATGAGTTTGTCAGGCGGTATCTGAAAAGACAGATGCAGACGGCGTATCTGTGTGCGGGACCGGATATTTCTTTTGGCAGAAAGGGAGCAGGTGATCAGGCGCTTTTGACCCGTTATGCTGCAGAGTGCGGTTATCGGCTGGAACTGATTGAGAAGGTGCATGTGGACGGTGGGGAGGTCAGCTCTACCAGGGTACGCCAGGAGGTCCGTGAAGGGCGGATGGAGGCGGCTGCCCGCATGTTGGGACAGCCCTACAGCGTGAGCGGAAAGGTGGAGCATGGCAGACGGCTGGGGCGGACACTGGGAATGCCTACGGCCAATCTTGTACCGGAGGCAGACAAGCTTTTACCCCCAAACGGGGTTTATTATTCCAGTGTGTTTCTGGATGGCGTCTCCTACCGCGGCATTTCCAATATTGGCTGTAAGCCTACGGTGTCAAATGCCCATGTGATGGGGGTGGAGACATACCTTTATGATTTTGATGCATCGATTTATGGCAGGCAGATTATGGTACAGCTTCACGCCTTTCGCAGACCGGAGGAAAAATTTGAAAGTGTGGAGGCGCTGCGGGCACAGCTTGCAATGGATATCGTTGCGGGCAGGGAATTTGAAGCGTGATGATAAGTGTCGATACGCGTCGGTTTTTTGTTGTAAGGGGTTGTAAGTATGTTTTTTTTTAGATACAATAATAACGACGCTATTAATTTGAGGAACAAAGGAAGGAAACATAAACTGAGATGAATCCTGCGATTATTCTTTCCATGGCAGGCGGCCTGGGACTGTTTTTGTATGGTATGCGCATTATGAGCGACAGCATTGAAAAGGTTGCCGGCGCAAAATTGAGAGGAGTTTTAGAGCGGCTGACGACGAACCGCTTTATGGGAATTTTAGTGGGCGTATTTTTTACGGCAGTCATTCAGTCTTCGTCAGCGTGTACGGTTATGGTGGTCAGCTTCGTAAACTCCGGGCTGATGAATCTGACACAGGCGGCGGGCGTGATCTTTGGCGCCAATATAGGTACTACAGTGACAGCCCTTCTGGTTTCTTTGAAATTGGAGAAGGCGGCGCCGGTATTTTTGCTGGTGGGCGTGTTGATTGTCATGTTCAGTAAGAAGCAGAAACTGTCCCGCTGGGGTGAGGTTATCATAGGTTTCGGTGTGCTGTTCATGGGGCTCAGCACCATGTCTGGCGCCATGTCCGGCATGAAAGATTCCCCGGCTGTCTTACATATGTTTGCATCTCTGCAGACGCCAATCCTCGCAGTCCTTCTGGGCACCGTCCTGACAGCTATTATCCAGAGTTCGTCGGTGACGGTCAGTATTATGGTCCTGCTTGCCAATCAGGGGCTGATGGGGATGGATATCTGTATGTTTATTATTCTGGGCTGTAATATCGGTGCCTGTACTTCCGCTTTGCTGGCTTCTTTGAATGGTAAGAAAGATGCCAAGCGCGCAGCGGCGATTCATTTGATTTTCAATGTGATTGGTACGATTATCGTTTATATAATCTTTACGCTGGCTGTCAGCCAGGTGGTGGCGGGCATTTCAATGATTGCCCACAATGATCCGGGACGTGTGGTGGCCTATGCGCATATTGCCATCAAGGTATTCCAGGTTATCATCATGATGCCGTTTATCAAGGGGATTGTGAAACTGACTTATCTGCTGGTACCGGGCAACGATAAGAAAGTGGGATATCGGGACAGCTATCAGCTTAAATATATTGGTGAGAAAGTGGTCTTAAATCCTGCCACGGCTGTGGTAGAGGTTATTAAGGAGTTAGACCGCATGGCTTCCCTGGCTGATGAGAATCTGAACCGTGCGATGAATACCCTGATGACGTTAGATCAGGAGGAGATCGAGGAAGTCTATGAAGTGGAGAAGAACATCGACTTCTTAAGCCATGCCATTACCAATTATCTGGTGAAGATCAACCAGACCACACTGCCTATTGAGGACTTGAAAGGTATCGGCGCGCTCTTCCACGTGGTCAATGATATTGAAAGAATCGGCGATCACGCGGAGAATATTGCGGATGCGGCAAAGCGCAGGATAGAGACGGGCGTAGAGTTCTCCAAGGCTGCGCAGAGAGAGATGGGCGAGATGATAGATATGGTCAACACCATATTGCATTTCTCCGTTGACATGTTTGTCAAGAGCACAGAGGAGCATGTGGAGGATATCAGGCATCTGGAGGAGGCTATCGACGAGAAAGAGAAAGAGTTGCAGAAGAGGCATATCAGCAGACTTTCCAACAATGAGTGCACACCCGAAGCGGGGGCCCTCTTCTCAGAGGTGGTATCAGGTTTGGAGAGAGTGGCGGATCATGCCACCAATATCGCTTTTGCCAATACATATTATGAGACTGTGATGTAGAGAGGAACAGGAAAAGGATGCCGGAAAGCCTGTGGGTGCAACGGCATCCTTTTTTTGTGATTTTCTTTCTGCGTCAGATAGCCGTAAGCCTGCAAAATAAAAAATCGCACAGGGATTGACAAAGCCTTATGGACTTGTTATAATAACTTCGAAATTGTTACAGAATTATTACGAATGTTACAAATATAATGAGAGGACAATCCTTCAATGAAAAGACGCGAAATATCTTTAATTCTGGCAGGCTTTTTACTTTTTATGATTCCGATACAGATTCAGTCTACGATGACTCTGCCGAAATTTTTGCCGGCTGGGCAGGTTAATATTAACAGAAATATTACAGAGAATATTTATAATGTTACAGAGAGGGAACTGGCACAGACTGATGCCGGTATGCTGTATCAGACAGATGAGGAATTTGAGGGCGGAATCCACGAGGCGCTGGGTAAGTCTGTTGGTCTTACAGATACCTATTCTGCAGACAAGACAGTGGAGGATTATAAGCGGGCATACGAGAAGGCTAAGAATGCCAATTGGGGTTATACCAATCTGGGAATTGCCAATGTGAGTGATAACCTGAATATCCGGGCTGTGGCGGCAGAAGATGGGAAACTTGTAGGTAAGCTGCCCAAGGATGCAGCCTGTGAGGTGCTGGATATGGATGATACCTGGGCACACATCAAGTCTGGCAGTGTGGAAGGCTATGTGAGTAAAGAGTATCTTCTGACAGGCGTTTCGGCAAAGCATAAAGCAGAGGAACTGGCTGCAACGATGGCACGCGTTACCACAGACAGCCTGAAAGTGCGGGCAGAGGCAAATACCGATTCAGAAGTCATTACCCTGGTTCCTAACGGTGAGGTGTTAGAAGTTGCTGCCGTGGAGGGAGAATGGGTGAAGGTGCTTCTGGATGCTGAAGAAGCTTATGTGTCGGGAGAGTTCGTGGAAGTCAGCGCAGAACTGGGTACAGCGGTGACCATGTCAGAACTGCTTTATGGACAGGGCATATCTGATGTGCGTGTGGATATCTGTCAGTATGCGAAAGAATTCCTGGGGAATCCTTATGTGTGGGGCGGCACCAGTCTGACGAAAGGTGCGGACTGTTCCGGGTATGTGATGAGCTTATATAAGAAGTATGGTGTGAATCTTCCCCATTCTTCCAGAGCACAGGCTAACTGCGGCACGACGATTAAGGTTTCTGAGGCACAGCCGGGAGATCTGATATTCTATGGGAAAGGCAAGACCATCAATCACGTGGCAATGTATATCGGCGGCGGCAAGGTAATCCACGCCAGCAGTCCGAAGACAGGTATCCGTATTTCCAATGTATCTTACAGAACACCTTTCAAGGCTGTGAGAATCCTGCAGGATTAAAGCGGAGGTTTATAAACGGCGGTATGAAGTGCACAAACAGTGCACAAATACAGGCTTTAATAGATGAAAAGACGCTTTACAATAAGACAGGTTTGTGGTACACTATACCAGTATGATTTTAGCCGATACGCAGAGGCGGGACACTCCGACCCCTTCTTGGTATCGGGCGTTTATCAGGGCAGCCCCCTGAGGGAAAGGAGAAATTATGATTTCGAAAGAAAAGAAGACAGCAATCATCAAAGAGTATGCAAGGACAGAAGGCGATACAGGTTCACCGGAAGTACAGGTAGCCGTATTGACAGCGAGAATCCAGGAGCTCACAGAGCATTTGAAAGAGAATCCGAAGGATCATCATTCCAGAAGAGGACTTCTGAAAATGGTAGGTCAGAGACGCGGCCTGCTTGGTTATCTGAAAGAGAAAGATATCGAGAGATATCGTGCTTTGATTGAGAGACTTGGACTTCGTAAATAAAACGGACAATAAAGAAGCGGAGATAGGGTTGGCAGGGCCTACCCTAAATCCGCTTTTTATGTGTATATTGCAGCGGTCTGGCTATGCCGGCCGGCTGCGTACTTTCGGCGGGAGGAGGATCTGCCGGAAGGAGGAAGCGAGAAGAAAAAGGAGAGAAGACTATGTACAAGAGTTATACCATGGAACTTGCCGGGCGCACCTTGCGTGTAGATATCGGTAGAGTCGGCAAACAGGCAAATGGCTGCGCATTTATGCAGTATGGAGAGACCACCGTGTTATCCACGGCGACGGCCTCTGATAAGCCCAGGGATGGAATTGATTTCTTCCCTTGCAGCGTGGAATACGAAGAGAAGTTTTATTCCGTGGGTAAGATCCCCGGCGGATTTAACAAGAGAGAGGGTAAGCCTTCCGAGAACGCGATCTTGACAAGCCGTGTCATTGACCGTCCCATGAGACCGCTTTTCCCGAAGGATTACCGCAATGACGTGACACTCAACAATATGGTTATGAGTGTGGATCCGGCCTGCCGTCCGGAGCTGGTGGCTATGATCGGTACTGCTATTGCAACCTGTATTTCAGATATTCCTTTTGCAGGCCCTTGCGCTATGACCCAGATGGGTATGGTGGACGGCGAATTGATCGTCAATCCCTCGCAGGAACAGTGGGACAAGGGTGATCTGAAGATGACCGTGGCTTCTACGGCTCAGAAGGTTATGATGATTGAGGCTGGTGCCAATGAAGTGCCTGAAGCAAAGGTATTAGAGGCAATCTATAAGGCACACGAGATAAATCAGACATTGATTGCGTTTATCAACAAGATTGTGGCAGAGGTGGGCAAACCGAAACATACTTACGAGAGCTGTGCAGTTCCCGAGGAAATGTTTGAGGAGATGAAGAAGATTGTGACACCTGAGGAGATGGAGACAGCAGTCTTCACGGATGAAAAGCAGGTGCGCGAAGAGAATATCAAAAATGTGACAGCAAAGCTGGAAGAAGCTTTTGCAGAAAAAGAAGAGTATCTGGCAGTGCTTGGTGAGGCAGTCTATCAGTACCAGAAAAAAACTGTCCGCAAGATGATCTTAAAAGATCATAAGCGTCCTGACGGCAGAGCATTAGATCAGATCAGACCTTTGGCAGCAGAAGTGGATATTATTCCCAGAGTACATGGTTCAGCCATGTTTACCAGAGGACAGACCCAGATTTGTAATGTGTGTACACTGGCGCCGTTATCCGAGATGCAGAAGGTGGACGGCTTAGATGAGAACATTACAAGCAAAAGATATATGCACCACTACAATTTCCCGTCTTATTCTGTAGGTGAGACAAAAGTAAGCAGAGGCCCGGGCCGCAGAGAGATTGGCCATGGTGCACTGGCAGAGAGAGCGCTGCTTCCGGTACTTCCGTCAGAGGAGGAGTTCCCCTATGCAATCCGGACAGTGTCCGAGACTTTTGAGTCCAATGGTTCTACTTCCATGGCATCTACTTGTGCGTCCTGTATGTCACTGATGGCGGCAGGCGTACCGATCAAGAAGATGGTTGCCGGTATTTCCTGTGGTCTGGTGACAGGCGATACAGATGATGATTTCGTATTGCTGACAGATATTCAGGGTCTTGAGGATTTCTTTGGCGATATGGACTTTAAGGTGACAGGTACGCACGAGGGTATCACAGCAATCCAGATGGATATTAAGATCCATGGTCTGACCAAGTCTATCGTGGAAGGCGCGATTGCAAGATGCCGTGAAGCCAGAGAGTTTATCATGGCCAACTGTATGACACCTGCGATTGCAGCGCCCCGTAAAGAGGTTGGCAAGTATGCGCCGAAGATTATCTCTATTCAGATTGATCCTGATAAGATTGGCGACGTGGTTGGCCAACGCGGTAAGACGATCAATGAGATCATTGCCCGCACGGGTGTGAAGATTGACATCACAGATGATGGTAATGTGTCAGTATGCGGTACAGACCATGAGATGATGGACAAGGCAGTGGATATGATCAAGCTGATCACCACAGACTTCGAGGAAGGACAGATTTTCCAGGGGACTGTAGTCAGCATCAAGGAGTTTGGTGCATTCATCGAGTTTGCACCGGGCAAAGAAGGTATGGTTCATATCTCCAAGATCGCAAGGGAGAGAATCAATCATGTGGAGGATGTGCTCACGCTTGGTGATAAGGTGACTGTGGTATGCCTTGGCAAGGACAAGATGGGCAGGATCAGCTTCTCCATGAAGGATGTAGCACAGGCGTAAATTCCTTCGGAGATTAACAGGCATGAAATTGTGAAGTTAGCGTTGTGGATTTCGGTATATGATTCTGTTTTGGGAAGATGAAAAAGGAGCCTATGGTGTGGCCGGTTGGTCATGGGGCTCCTTTTTATATGAGTAGAATTTGATGTTTATGGTTTAGAGTTTGGATCTGCTGGCCTTTTCTTCACAGTATTTACAGCGGTAGATTTCTTTCTCTTCATCCGCTAATACGAATATATGCGGCAGTTCCTGTTCGATGGAAGTGATACAGCGGGGATTTTTACATTTGATGACGTTATGGATTTCCCGGGGAAGTACCAGCTCCTTTTTGTCTACGATTTTGCCGTCTTTGATGACATTGACGGTAATATTATGGTCGATAAAGGCCAGGATATCCAGATTCAGTGTGTTGATATCACATTCTACTTTCAGGATATCTTTTTTGCCCATTTTATTGCTTCTGGCATTCTTGATGATGGCAACTGTACAGTCCAGCTTATCCAGTTTGAGATGGTGGTAGATGGCAAGGCTCTTACCGGCTTCGATGTGATCCAGCACAAAGCCCTCTTCGATTTTTCCTACATTTAACATGATTATCTCCTTTCAACGCATGTCCATTACGTGTGATTTATGAATACATCCAAGGAAAACCTCAGAAGGAATTTATTGCAATTCTAAAAGGGTGAGAATGAGTGCCATCCGCACATAGACACCATACTTTGCCTGTCTGAAATAGACGGCCCGCGGATCATCATCCACTTCCACGGAAATCTCATTGACACGGGGCAGCGGATGGAGTATCAGCATATCTTCTCTGGCGGCAGACAGTTTGTCTTTGTCCAGAATATAGAAATCTTTTAGCCGTACATAGTCTTCCTCGTTAAAGAAACGTTCCTTCTGTACTCTGGTCATATAAAGGAGATCCAGGTCAGGCATGCAGTCTTCCAGACGGATCACTTCTTCATATGCGATTTTTTTCTCTGTTAGCATATCGGTGATATAGTCGGGTACCTTCAATTCCGGCGGAGAGATGAAAATAAAGCGGATATCCGGATATCTGATCAATGCATTGATCAGGGAATGTACGGTTCTGCCAAATTTCAGATCGCCGCACAGTCCAATGGTAAAGTTTCCCAATCGTCCTTTCAGGGAGCGGATCGTAAGCAGATCTGTCAATGTCTGGGTGGGGTGTTGATGACCGCCGTCCCCGGCGTTGATGACAGGAATACCAGAACGGCTGGCAGCTACCATCGGTGCACCCTCTTTGGGGTGGCGCATGGCACAGATATCGGCATAGCAGGAAATGATGCGGATGGTATCCGATACGCTTTCTCCCTTGGTAGCGGAAGAAGAAGCGGCATCAGAGAATCCAAGAACCTGGCCGCCGAGATTCAGCATGGCAGCTTCGAAACTCAGACGCGTGCGTGTGCTGGGTTCATAGAAACAGGTAGCCAGTTTCTTTCCCTCACAGATGTGCGCATATTTGGCAGGGTTTGCTTCGATGTCACTGGCCAGATTGAAGAGCTTGTCCAGTTCTTCCACAGAAAAATCAAGGGGATTCATTAAATGTCTCATAGTATTCTTATTCTCCATTCCGGAGTCTATGCGCAGTTGCCAGCGCAAATCTCCTGTTTATGATATAGGAAAGTACGTCTAAAAAAATAGAAGAGAATGAATCTCTTCTATTTGCATTGTTTATGATTGAAAGGAAAGTAATTCCTCTACGGATTTTCTTCTGGGTGCTGCAGGTGTTTCATCAGGATAACCAACAGGTATCAATGCAACCAATTCTCTGTCTTCCGAAATCTGTAATAAGGACTCTGCCGCGCTCTGGTCGAAGAGTCCAAGGATTACGGAACCAAGGCCCTTTTCGTGGGCCGCAAGGCAAAGGCACTGGGAGGCAATACCCGCGTCATACATTTGCCAGCCGTCACCGCGGGGGGTGCTGAAAGAACCGTCGCGCTCATAACCGCTGCGGTTTTTGATGATGGTTATTGCCATCAGAACAGGAGCAGCGGCAATGATATCACCATTGGGAGGATAGATTGTAGTACATTCTTTGGCAATCTGATCTTTCAGTGCGCCTTCCACTGCGATATAGCGGGTAATCTGTGTATGTTTCCAGCTGGGAGCGTAAGATGCAGTTTCCACAATCTCTGCCAGCAGTTCATGGGAAACTGTGTCAGGTTTGAACTTGCGAATGCTTCTGCGTCCCAGGATACAATCTTTTGCGGTCATGTGAGTTCCCTCCTTATTATGTGGTGATATCTTTAGTGACAGCTATATTTTGTATATCATATCATAAAGGCAGGGGTGTTTCAAGTAGAGCAGGAATAATTTATAAAGAAGAATCCGGGGGCTGTTTCGGATGAAAACTTGTGCAAAAGGATGGGGTATGATATAGTAAACAAGGAGATTGCGCAGAGCGGAATCATGGAGGTTAGCGAGTGGTAAACTGCCCTGATAGGGGGGATCAGGTGTGGGTGACATGGGAAGGAGAAATATCATATGGAAGAAAAAAAGGCAGAAGAACGTAAGGGTTTGCAGAATGCGGAAGCAGATGTAAAGAATGAAGGTATAAAAGGACAAATCAGGGAATATGTGGAGCGTAAGAGATGGCTGTTTTTGGGGCTGCCTTTTACTTTTACAAAGTATAAGATAAACGAACAGGTGATTACGATCAATGCCGGGCTTTTCAGCACTACAGAAAACGACTGTTATTTATATAAGATACAGGATGTGGAGTTGAGAACAAGTCTGATGGAACGCATTTTCGGCCTGGGAACGGTGGCCTGTTTTACGGGCGATAACACCCATCCGCAGCTGTTTCTGGAGCATATCAAACATGCCAAGGAGATTAAGGACTATATCCTGCATACCTCAGAAGAGGCAAGGAGAAAGAGACGCACCTTAAATACCCTTAATATTGATGCGGATGATATTGATCAGATGTAGGGTGCCTGGGGGTATCGTGGAAGTGTCTGTGGGCAGGCGGGGCATGCAGGTTAGTCCGGACGAAGGGAGTCATCGTTTTCCTTAAGGAGCCGTTCAAACAAAAGACCGGTGATAAACCAGACAGGCGCATAGTCCAGGCGGATCACGCTGGCCAGGTTCCAGCGGGAATGTTCATAGTTCCAGGGACACAGTTCTCGCCGGTTGAGCCATATGCCGGTGGCAAATTCACCGGTAAAGATCAAAGCTGTGTAAATAAGACCGCGGACCGCCAGGCTGCGGTTTCGCACAAGCCGGCAGACGGGGGCCAGGAAGGCGGCCATTCCGTATATGGGAAACATCCATAGGGAGGTGGCGCCTGATAACTTTAAGTCTCTTCTGCGAAAGGCATGAAAGGCCGTGAAGATGATTTCCAGAAACCATCCCAGCAGTCCGCAGTGTATGAAGTTGTGAATGAATTTTTTCATAGTCACAGTATAGACGGATATTTACTGTTTATTCAATCAAATATAACATACTGCCTGTGCTGGCATAGGGATGATAAGTGAGGAGAGTATATGAACTACAGGGAAGCCATGGATTATATAGAAGAACTTAAGCCTCTGGGCAGTGTCATGGGGCTTGAGAACATGCGTGGTTTGTGTGAGCGTCTTGGTAATCCCCAGGATCAACTGAAGTTCATTCATATTGCCGGTACCAACGGCAAGGGGTCTGTGCTTTCCTATATTTCTACGGTGTTACAGACAGCCGGATATAAAGTGGGACGCTATATTTCGCCTACGGTACTGGATTATCGGGAGCGGTTTCAGGTGGACGGCAGGATGATTACCCAGTCGGGGCTGTGCAAGTATCTGGAACCTGTGAGAAAGGCGGCAAAAGCCATGGCCGAAGAAGGTGCAGATCACCCCACACTCTTTGAGGTGGAAACGGCGGTGGCTTTTCTGTATTTTCTGGACAAAGGATGCGATCTGGTGGTCCTGGAAACGGGACTGGGAGGAACACTTGATGCTACCAATGTGGTCAGCACCACGGTAGCAGCAGTCTTTACCTCTATCAGCATGGATCATATGGAAATTCTGGGAGATTCCCTGGAACAGATTGCACTGGCGAAAGCCGGTATAATTAAACACAAATGTTATGTCATATCTGCCAAGCAGCCCCCGGAGGTGATGAAAGTCCTGCGGCAGGCGGCACTGCTTCGCAAGGCGAAGTTTTTTACGGCAGATGTGGGTAAGGCGAAACATATCAAAAGCGGTGTGACCAAGCAGCATTTCAGTTATGACAAGTATAAGAATCTGGAAATTGGCATGTTAGGGCAGTTTCAGATTGCAAATGCAGTGGTGGCAGTGGAAACGCTTATGATGCTGGCGCGGTGCGGCTTTCCGGTATCGGAAGTAAAGCTGCGGGAGGGACTCATGCAGGCCAGATGGCCGGGCCGGTTCCAGGTGATCGGAAAGAAGCCTCTTTTCATCGCTGACGGAGCCCACAACGAGGATGCGTCCCGAAAGCTTGCAGAGAGTATTCGCTATTATTATCCCGACAGAAGAATCATCTTTATTATGGGCATGCTGCGGGACAAGGAATATGATAAGGTAATCCGAAATACCTTTGAACTGGCAGAGCATATCATCACAGTGACGCCGCCCATAAAAGAACGGGCGTTATCGGCATATGACCTGGCACAGGCAGTGCAGGAATATCATAACAGTGTGACAGTGGCAGACAGTGTGCAGGAGGCGGTGGAAATTGCCTATCTTTTAGCAGGAGAGGATAAGGAGACTGTGATTGTTGCCTTTGGTTCCCTGTCTTATCTGGGACAATTGATGAATATAGTAGAACATAGAGATACGATCAGGAGAGATTCTCATGGTAGATCAGAGCAAAATTAAAGAAGCAGTGGAATTGTTATTGGAGGGAATCGGAGAGGATGTGGGACGGGAAGGACTGCGGGAAACGCCGGATAGAATCGCCCGCATGTATGGCGAGATTTTTGCAGGGATGGAAGAAGATGCGGCGGATCATTTGACGAAGACATTTCCTGTTGCAAGTAATGAGATCGTGGTGGTAAAAGATATCACCTTTTATTCTACTTGTGAGCACCACCTGATGCCTTTCTATGGCAGGGCGCACATTGCGTATCTGCCGAATGGAAGAGTGGCGGGGCTCAGTAAGCTGGCAAGAACGGTGGAGGTGTATGCCAGAAGACCTCAGATTCAAGAGCAGATGACGATTCAGATTGTGGATGCCATCATGAAGCATTTAGCGCCCCAGGGAGCAATGGTCATGTTGGAAGCAGAGCATATGTGCATGACCATGCGCGGTGTGAAGAAACCCGGAAGCAGGACCGTGACAGTGGCTTCACGAGGATGCTTTCAGGAGGATCCACAATGGCAGAGACTCTTCTTTGAAATGGTCAGAGATGAGAAAAAATATAATCAGGAATAAACATTTTGGAATGGAGATTACTATGAGGATTGGGCAGAGAGAGTTCAGGACAAAAGGCCATACTTATGTGATGGGTATTCTTAACATAACACCTGATTCGTTTTCGGACGGGGGCAGGTACCAGGCGTTGGACAAGGCCTTGTTTCATGTGGAAGAGATGATTGGAGAAGGTGTGGATATTGTTGATGTGGGGGGTGAGTCCACAAGACCGGGATATACCATGGTTTCGGATCAGGAAGAGATTCACAGGGTAGTACCTGTGATTGAAAATATTAAATCAAGATTTGATATTCCAATATCGCTTGATACGTATAAGGCTGAGGTAGCCCTGGCCGGTATAGCGGCGGGGGCGGATATGATCAATGATATCTGGGGCCTCAAATATGAAGGAAAACTTGCAGAAGTGATTGCGAAGGCCCAGATTCCGTGTTGTCTGATGCATAATCGCAGGAAAGCAGAGTATCAGAATCTGATAGAGGAGATTCTCTGGGATTTGGAAGAATCTCTGGAAATTGCCCATAAAGCGGGGATTGCAGATGATAGGATTATCCTAGACCCTGGTGTGGGATTCGGTAAGACCTACGAGAACAATCTGGAGATCATTAACAAATTACAGAATTTTCATTCCTTAGGATATCCCATCCTTTTAGGCGCAAGCCGTAAGTCTGTGGTGGGGATAGCGCTGGATCTTCCGGTAACAGAGCGCATGGAAGGAACCCTGGTGACCACAGTCTATGGGGCGAAAAAGGGTGCCATGTTTGTCCGCGTACACGACGTGAAGGAAAACTTGCGTGCCATCAAGATGACAGAAGCAATTCGGGGAATAGGGCCAGAGGATGACAATGGATAAAATCAGGATAGAGGATCTTCAGATATATGCCCATCATGGCGTGTATCCTAAGGAGAACGAGATAGGACAGAACTTTTATATCAGTGTGGAATTAGAGACGGACACCAGAAGAGCGGGTGTGATGGATGATCTGAATCTGTCCACCAATTATGGGGATGTATGCAGATTTTTACATTCTTTTCTGACAACCCATACATATAAGCTGATTGAGACGGCAGCGGAGAGAGCGGCAGAGAAGCTTCTTCTTACATTTCCGCATGTCAGGAGAGTTACCATGGAGGTCAAGAAACCGGAAGCGCCGATTCCGTTCCCTTTTAGAACCGTGTCAGTCAGGATTACCAGAGGTTGGCGGCGTACATACATAGCCTGCGGCTCCAATATGGGTGACCGGGAAGCCCACTTAAAGGCAGCGGTGGATTCCTTTCAGGAGGATCCAAAGTGCAGTGTGGTGCGTGTCTCAGATTGGATGGAGACGACAGCATATGGCGGCGTGGAGCAGGCAGATTTTCTAAATGGTGTGATAGCCCTGGATACGCTCTATACCCCGGAAGAACTGTTGGAAAAGATTCATGAGATTGAAAAGAAGCGGGGACGGAAACGACTGGTACATTGGGGACCAAGGACACTGGATCTGGATATTCTTCTGTATGAGGACTGCGTGATGGATACGGAGGACTTGACCATTCCGCACATAGATATGGCAAACCGTGACTTCGTATTGAAGCCCCTTGTACAGATAGCGCCCTATGAGAGACATCCGGTTCTGGGAAAATCTGTCCTGCAATTATACGAGGACGTAAGACAAAGTGGAGAAGAACATGTGTTATCATAGCAAGAGGAATTTCCTATGATATAAAAAGGCTGACACCGAAAGGCGTCAGCTTAAATTATCGAAAGCAGCCTGTTTGGCAGCCTCAAAGGTGACCACATTGACAGGGCCGAAGGTACTCGTCTTGTAGACGGGAACCGATTCATTAAAACCGTTAAAATATACATAATTGGAAGTGATATTGATATTTTGGAATACGCCTTCCATCACCAGTTCCTGAGAGGAGCCGTCGGTCATCATTCGTTTGAGGGCCGGTGTATCTGCGGAGCTGACCTGGTAGTAAATATAATTGCGGTAGACGTTGAACATGTCAATCCGCTCGTTGGTAAGCACCTCTACCACGCCTCCGGACAATGAATAGCGGCAAAGCCGATAATTTTCCGATACATCCATGTAGTACACATAGCCGTCCTGAACGATGGGGTTCCAGATATTGCCCTGCCATACCACCGAGTCTTTGTCAGTGGAGACGTCGAGGGCGTGGAGATAATGATCCTTGGCAGTTCCCTGGTAATAAATCTTACCGTTTACATAGCAGTTTGGATTGATGATTTCATTTGCTATGGTCTGTTTGTCTTTCTTATCGATACGTATTTTCTCCAGAGAAGTTCCCGCGCTGTTATCATATTTCTCATAGTACAGATAGTTGCCGCACAGCTGCATGCTGACAATGTGGCATCTTTCCAGATTGACAACCGATTTTCCTTTTAAGTTGCTTCTGTAGATACCGGAGGTCTGCATCATGTATCCCAGACCGTCTCCGCCGGATTTGCCGGAGCCGCTGGTCATGGAAAAATAGAGGTATTTGCCAGCCGCATTGATGGAGGAAACAGAACTGTTGCTCAGCTTCTGCATGTCTGTCTCATCAGGATTCATGGAATAAAGACAGTTGTTATCATAGGCATTGGCGAAGTATACCCTGCCGTCAGATTCGCAGAAGAATCCGCCATTATTCAGATTCCCAGGGGTATTGCCGCTTGTATATTCATCATTCATGGTAATTCTGCCAGTGAAATAAGAAAGCAGAAATAATAGGGCAAGAACAACGCCTGTTATTGTAAAAATAAGAATGTTCTTTCGTGTACTTGTCATTTACTTATCCCCCTACTGACTGATACATCTATTATATCTATAATCCCGCTTGCTATCAAGGGGGATTTGGGGTAAACTGATGTTAAAGTTTGGAGGATTACTTGCCGTATATGTGTGAAAAGTAACCAAAAGAGTTAGTGAGAATACGGATCATCGGGGAAAGGACAGGAAACATGGATTTACTGACATTACGAGGACAGCTGGACGAGATTGACGAGCAGATTGTGAAGCTTTATGAGGAACGTATGGCAATCTCTTCCCAGGTGGCGGATTATAAGATAGAGACCGGGAAAAAGGTGTTTGACAAGACAAGGGAAGAAGAAAAGCTGCAGAAAGTAAAGTCCCTGACCCACAATGATTTCAATGCCTGTGGGATACAGGAGCTTTTTGAGCAGATCATGTCGGCCAGCCGCAAGCTGCAGTATAATAAGCTGGGGGAGGCAGGGGCACTCGGCAGACTGCCCTTTATTGGGGTGGACAGTCTGGACATGGGCAGGGCCAGAGTGGTTTTCCAGGGAGCGGAAGGCTCCTATTCCCAGATGGCCATGATGCGGTATTTTGGTGAAGAAGTTAATTCTTTTCATGTGGATACTTTCCGGGACGCCATGTGTGCCATAGAGGAGGGAAGCGCGGATTTTGCGGTGCTTCCCATAGAAAATTCGACTGCCGGCATCGTAAATGAGATTTATGACCTTCTGGTAGAATTTGAGAACTATATTGTGGGAGAACAGATTATCAGGATAGAACATTGTCTGATGGGAGTGCCAGGCGCGGATATCTGCGCGATTAAAACGGTATATTCCCATCCCCAGTCGCTGATGCAGAGCGCCAGATACTTAAGCGCTCATGAGAACTGGCAGCAGATCAGTATTCAGAACAATGCCTTTGCGGCCAGAAAGGTCAGTGAGGAAAAGGATGTTACGCAGGCAGCCATCGCCAGCGAACAGGCGGCCAGAATTTATGGTCTGGAAATCCTGAAACGGGGGGTCAACCAGTCGGAGACCAACTCTACCCGCTTTATCGTTGTCACGAACCAGAAGATATTTTTAAAAGGCGCTAAGAAGATCAGCATTTGTCTGGAGGTGCCCCATGAGAGCGGTTCCCTCTATCATATGCTGTCACATTTCATATACAATAATCTGAACATGACCAAGATTGAGAGCCGTCCTATCGAAGACAGGAACTGGGAATACAGGTTTTTCATTGACTTTGAGGGAAATCTGGCAGATGCAGCGGTAAAGAATGCCTTGAGAGGACTTCGGGATGAGGCGCGCAACATGAAGATCTTGGGAAATTACTGACAGGGAAGGGCATAAGGCGATGAGAGAAGCGGAACTGGTTATTTACAGAGAATTTGCGGAGGGAGAAATCCTGAAGGATATGGTATGGCTGATGGAGCATTACCGGGCGGGAGACGGCAGGGCGAGGCCCCTTCTTTACGGGTGTATCCATGGGCTGTTAAAGACGGCGGCAGATCATGGATTTTATGGAAATCTATGGCACTGTTATCTCACCAATCTTCTGGTCAACAATGAAAACAGTTACAGTATGGCCTGTGAAATCAGAGGAGAGGTGGAGGGCAGCATCAATGAATTGGTTCTGCATGACATCGCTATATTCAAGGAGTTCTATGATTATGATTTCACGGAGATGATGGAAATCTTGAAGGCGCCGGAGTTTGGAGTAATCTTATCTTATGAGAAGCCTTCCCACGCCGGGAAGGTCTACAACAAACGTATCCGTGACAGAATCTGTACACTGGCCAGGCAGTTTGTGGAGAACGAAGACGCCCGGGCCATGAAGGCTACACTGACCCAGTTCTATCGGGAGTACGGCGTAGGGAATCTCGGATTGCACAAGGCTTTCCGGGTGGTACATACGGATGAGGGAGCATGTATCGTGCCGATCCTGAACATTGCCCACGTGCATCTGGATGACCTGGTTGGCTATGAGATTCCCAAGAAGAAGCTGCTGGATAATACGGAGGCTTTCGTGGCGGGCAGAAGAGCCAATAACTGTCTGCTGTTCGGGGATGCGGGGACGGGCAAATCTTCCTGTGTGAAGGCTATTGCCAATGAATACTACGACAGGGGGCTTCGCATCATTGAACTGTATAAACATCAGTTTCAGGATTTAAACAGTGTGATTTCCCAGTTGAAGAACAGAAATTATAAGTTCATTATTTATATGGATGATTTGAGTTTCGAGGATTTCGAGATTGAGTATAAGTATCTCAAGGCAGTCATAGAGGGCGGCCTGGAGAAAAAACCGGCTAATGTACTGATCTATGCAACTTCCAACAGGCGGCATCTGATCCGGGAGAACTATAGTGATAAAGAGGACCGCAGGATGGAAGACATGCATGCCGGAGATACGGTGCAGGAGAAATTATCGCTGGTGTACCGGTTCGGCGTATCCATATTCTTCTGTGCGCCGGATAAGAAGCAGTTCCAGCAGATTGTCAAGACGCTGGCTGACAGAAACGGTGTGGTCATGGAGGAGGAAGCATTATATCTGGAAGCCAATAAGTGGGAATTGGCCCATGGCGGCCTTTCCGGCAGGACAGCTCAGCAGTTTATCGATTATCTGCTGGGGCAGCAAACAGAATAAGAAGTGGGGAAGCGGGAAGTCATATGAAAACATTTGCAGCCATAGATGTAGGTTCTTATGAACTGGCAATGAAAATTTTTGAGATATCCTCTAAAAGCGGGATAAGAGAGATCGATCATATCAGACATCGTATCGACTTAGGGTCCGATACTTTCGCCAACGGCAAGATCAGTTATGAGCGGGTGGATGAGCTGTGCAGGGTACTGCGGGATTATGTGTCCATCATGAAAGGCTATAAGGTAGAGGATTATAAGGCATACGGCACCAGTGCCATCCGGGAGACGGAAAATACCATGATTGTCCTGGACCAGATTGCCCAGCGCACAGGAATACGGATTGAAGTTTTAAGCAATTCGGAACAGCGATTCTTAAATTATAAATCTATTGCGTCCAAAGGCGATGCTTTTAACAGGATCATAGAGAAAGGGACTGCCATTGTGGATATCGGCGGCGGCAGTATTCAGATATCCCTGTTTGACAAGGACACGCTGGTGACCACCCAGAACATGCGGCTTGGGGTACTGAGACTGCAGGATCAGATCGGACGGCTGAATATCCGCCCGGGGCAGTTTGATGAGATTCTGGATGAAATGGTAAGTTCCCAGCTGGCAGTGTTTAAGAAATTATATTTAAAAGACCGGCAGATAGAGAATATCATCGTGGTGGACGATTATATCTCAGAGATTGTGGGTAAGAATGTGCCCGGGTTAGAGCAGAGCAGCATTGAGTCTCCGGCTATAGAACGTTTCCTGGAACGGGTCAAGGTGAAGTCAGCCCAGGAGGCGGCCCATGCGCTGGATATGCCGGAGGAGAACATACCGCTCTTATTTATTTCCGGTGTGCTGGTGAATCGGATTGCCAAGGTGATGGATGCCAAGCTGATCTGGGCGCCGGGCGTGACGCTTTGTGACGGCATGGCATATGAGTACGGGGAAAAGAATAAGATCATTAAGGAGAATCATGACTTCGAGCAGGACATCATTGCCTGTGCGCAGAATATCAGTAAGCGTTATATGGGAAGCAGGCGGCGCAGTGAAACCCTGGAAAAGATTGCGCTGACGATTTATGACAGCATGAACAAAGTGCATGGTCTGGGGAAGCGGGAGAGGCTGCTTTTGCGGATTGCCACGCTTTTGCATGACTGCGGCAAATACATCAGTCTGGTAAATCTGGGCGAATGTTCTTACAATATCATCATGTCCACGGAGATTATCGGGCTTTCCCATATGGAGCGGGAGATTGTAGCCAATGTGGTGAAGTATAATCATATTGAATTTGAATACAGTGAGGTGGTGGGAGCCAGTGGCACCATCGACAGGACAGCCTATCTGACCATCGCCAAGCTGACAGCAATCTTAAAGATTGCCAACGGCCTGGACCGCAGCCATAAGCAGAAGTTCAAGAATGTGAAGACTGTCCTCAAGGAGGAGCGGCTGATTATCACGGTGGATGCTTCCGTGGATATCACGCTGGAAAAGGGGCTGTTTACCAAGCGTGCGGATTTCTTTGAGGAAGTGTACAGTGTAAAACCTGTAATACGACAAAGAAATTAGCCCAGGGCGTATCAGCCTTTGGGAACAGAACTGACTGGCATGAGGGTAAGGAAGCGGCCAAGGCAAATCAGCAGCAGGAGAGATATATAATATAAAGAAGGAGGCCATAGGGGGATGGCGGAAGTAAAGGATTTTTCTAAAGATGAGTATTATAGTAACAGGGAGCTTAGCTGGCTGCTCTTTAATAAGAGGGTTCTGGCAGAAGCCAAGGACAAGCAGCTGCCTTTGTTTGAACGGCTTAAGTTTCTTGGGATTACGGCATCTAATCTGGATGAGTTCTTTATGGTGCGGGTTGCATCACTTAAGGATATGGTAAATGCCGGTTATAAGAAGCGGGACATCGCGGGGATGTCCACAGAGGAGCAGCTTATGAGGGTGAATGAGGAGACCCATAAGCTGGTGGGACAGCAGTATACTACCTATAACAGGTCCCTTCTGCCGCAGCTTTTGGAGAACGGGCTGCACCTGATCGGTCATCACGAGGATTTAAGCAAAGAAGAAGCTGCCTATGTGGATCACTATTTTGCGGACAACGTCTATCCGGTGCTCACACCCATGGCAGTGGATTCTTCCAGGCCATTTCCGCTGATTCGCAATAAGACACTGAATCTGGGTGCGCTGGTGACCAAAAAGAATGGGGATGGGGAATTGGAGTTTGCCACCGTACAGGTGCCAAGCGTGCTCTCGCGGATTGTGTCGGTTCCTGCGCAGGAGGGTATGAAGCTGATTCTTCTGGAAGAGGTGATTGAACGCAATATTCATAAACTGTTCTTAAATTATGATATTGTCTGCACATGTCCTTTCCGCATCATGCGAAATGCGGATTTGACGATTGAGGAAGAAGAGGCCGAGGATCTGTTGCAGGAGATCGAGAAGCAGCTGAAAAAGAGGCAGTGGGGCCAGGTCATCCGTCTGGAAGTGGAGGAGGGTATTGACAGCAGGCTTCTTAAGCTGGTCAGAGAGGAGCTTTCGATTTCTAAAGAGGACATTTATGCCATCAATGGACCTCTTGATTTGACTTTTCTGATGAAGATGTATGGTCTGGATGGCTTCGACCACTTGAAGGAACATAGTTACTTAAAGCCACAGCCGGTACCGGAACTGCCGGAGGATGCGGATGTTTTCGAAAAGATCCGGGAAGGGGATATCCTGATGCATCATCCCTACCAGACTTTTGAGCCGGTGGTGCGGTTTATCCGGCAGGCAGCCAGGGATCCGGAGGTACTGGCCATCAAGCAGACGCTTTATCGTGTCAGCGGCCATTCGCCCATTATTGCGGCACTGGAACAGGCAGCGGAGAACGGCAAGCAGGTTTCTGTGCTGGTGGAGTTAAAGGCCAGGTTTGATGAGGAAAATAATATTGTCTGGGCCAGGAAACTGGAGAAAGCGGGCTGTCATGTCATTTATGGTCTGGTAGGCCTTAAGACCCACAGCAAGATAACCCTGGTGGTCAGAAGAGAAGAGAACGGCATCAGACGGTATGTGCATCTGGGAACCGGCAATTATAATGATTCTACGGCTAAACTTTATACAGATGTGGGACTTTTTACCTGTTCGGAAGCTATCGGTGAGGATGCGACGGCAGTCTTTAATATGCTTTCCGGTTATTCGGAACCGAGAAGCTGGAATAAGCTTTCTCTGGCCCCCTATTGGTTGAAGGACAGATTTCTGTATCTGATAGGCAGGGAGCGGGAGCATGCATTGGCGGGCAGACCGGCTAAAATCATTGCCAAGATGAACTCTCTGTGTGATAAGAGTGTTATCGAGGCGCTTTATGAGGCAAGCACAGCAGGGGTGAAGATTGAACTGATTATTCGTGGAATCTGCTGTCTGCGGACGGGGATTAAGGGAGTCAGTGAAAATATCACAGTACGTTCCATTGTGGGTAACTTTCTGGAACATGCCAGAATCTTTTACTTTGAAAATGATGGAAAACCGGAGTATTATTGTGCCAGTGCAGACTGGATGCCGAGAAACTTAGACCGCCGGGTGGAGATTCTTTTTCCCATAGAGAAAGCGCCCTTACAGGAGAAGCTGTGGCACATCTTAGAATGTCAGCTTAAGGATACAGTGAAGGCCTCCATTCTGCAGCCGGATGGCAGCTATGAGAAGATAGACAAGAGGGGAAAAGAAGTGTTTAACGCACAGCTTCATTTCTGTATGGAGGCAAAGTCTGTGGCCAAAGAGGAGACAGAAGCATCACACAAACGAATATTTATTCCCAAGATGCACCATACTGATACGGCAGGACAGGAGGAATAAAGCATATGAAAATATATCTGGCCTCGGCATCGCCCCGAAGGAAAGAACTGCTCAGGCAGGTTGGGCTTTCTTTTAAGGTGATGCCCAGTACCGTGGAGGAAAAAGTCACCAAAGACAGACCGGATGAGGTGGTGGAAGAGTTATCTTATCAGAAGGCGGTAGACGTCTGCGGCAGACTGACAGCAGAGGGAAAGGAAGACTTCGTGGTCATCGGCGCGGACACGGTTGTGTCAGCCTGGGGTAAGATTCTGGGCAAGCCGAAAGATAAAGAGGACGCTGCGCGGATGCTTGGCGATCTGCAGGGGGCAGGACATCAGGTCTATACAGGCGTCACCATTGCCTGGAAGTATAAGGATATGTCTGCCATGTATGCAACCTTCAGCGAGTGTACGGATGTGACTATGTATACCATGAGTCAGGAGGAAATCAAACGGTATGTGGACAGCGGGGAACCTATGGATAAGGCGGGAGCCTATGCAATCCAGGGGCTGTGTGCCGCTTATATCCAGGGAATCTGCGGGGATTATAACAATGTGGTGGGACTGCCTGTCGGGAGACTTTGCCAGGAATTGAAAAAGAGAGGGCTTTTTCCGGAATCCTGAGAAGAGTAGTGCTGATTTAGGACTCTGCGAAGCTAAATCTCGGCGGCTTTAGTGAGAATAATAAATAACAGCGCAGGCAATCTGTGCGGAAATGGGGGACATTATGTTTGATGAGAAGGTAGTACAGTGCTTTCTGGACAATCAGTTGCAGCTGTATCCGGAGGAAGTAGCCACAACGCCTGAGGAGGCAGAAAACTTTCTGGAAGAATGTATGGCGGTAGTGGTGGATTCCCTCAGAGAAGTCTGGGAGTTTTTTGAGGAAGAGGGAATGGATATGGAAGGCGCCGATGAGGAGGAAATCCTGGAAGCGTCAGAGGTGTTTGAAGTTGGAGATGGCAGATATCTGATTGTGGAGGGATGACTGCGCACAGCGCAATCCGGGAATCCGTTTCGCAGACTCGGATATATATGCAGACTTGGATAGCAATGGGGTGTCAAATGTGTAACAGTTGGCGCATCGTAGCTGCCAGTCCGTCATGATCGTTGTCCAGGCCGGTGATTACATCGGCCTTTTGCTTTACCTTTTCGGAAGCATTCAGCATGGCGATGCCGGTGCCGGCGGCTGCCAGCATGGAAATATCGTTATCGGCATCTCCTGCGGCGTAGGCGTCGGAGAGGGGAACGTGAAAATAATCGCACAGAAAACGTACCGCGTTGCCTTTACCGGCATCCCAGTCAAAGAGTTCCAGATACATATGGTTGGAGTAAATGGTGCGGACTTTGTTCTGAGCCCAGTCGGAGATGCTGCTGCGAAAGGCTTCCAGTTTGTCAAAGTCGTTCAGACTGATAGCCAGCATCTTAAAGGGGCCCTCGGTGAGCGCGTCCCTGAGATTGGGGGAGATGAGCAGGGGCAGATGGATTTTCCTGCGGTAATAGGTAATCTCTGCATCCTCTGCGGGAGAAACGATAGCATCCGCTGTGTAGGTCTGGATGTGCAGGCCATAGTTGTCTGCCTGTGCCTGCAGATAGGGTACATAGGAAAGGGAAAGTCTTTTTTCCCAGATGCTGCAGGCACGGTCACAGTCATAAATCTGCGTTCCGTTACTGCAGGTCAGAAAGATACCGGGCTGTGTGAGCCCGGCGTTTTCTTTTACTTCCAGAATACTTAAAAGGGGCCTGCCCGAAGACAGAATCAGTTTGTTGCCTGCCTGAAGAAAGTCATGCAGAAAGGTTCTGGTGTCAGGGGATACCTGACTATCATTATTTAAAAGCGTGCCGTCTAAATCTGTGAATAAAAGTTTCATATCGTTATTTCTCTGTCATTCGTTTGAATATATTATGTTAACTATAGAAGATTGTTTTGCAGCATCTTTGATTCGATCCAGTACTTCTTCCGGAACAAACAGGCGGCCATAGCCGGTGCCTAAATCCAGATTCGGTTTGTTGGCGCCGTGAAAATCGGATCCGCCGCTTAGAAGCAGACCGTACTTGTCGGCGATTCTGCGCATTTCCCGTTCATCCTGCGGCGTGTAGGTGCTGTAGAAGGCTTCAATCCCCATCAGACCGGATTCCTTTAAAGAAGCTACCAGCGCACAGAGTCTGTCTGTTCCCATGTGATAGAGCGTGGGATGGGCCAGAATCGGGACACCGCCGGCCTGAAGGATCAGTTCCACAGCCTGGGCCGGGGTTACTTTTTCACGGGGCACGAAGTACTTCGTGTGGTCTCCCAGATATTGCGAGAAGGCATCCGGGCGGCTTTTCACATAACCATGTTCTAAAAGATAGGAAGCGTAGTGTGCCCGGGTAATGACAGCGCCGGGATTTTCAGCCTGCAGTTTATCAAAAGTGATATCAATGCCTGCGCCTTGAAGATTCTCGCACATTTTATGATTCCGGTTGATGCGGGAATCCACGAAGGCATTGAGTCTGTCCTGAAAGGAAGGGGCGTCATAGGAGATATAGAGCCCTACGATATGCACATCCTTCTGTTCGTATTGGGTAGAAAATTCTATTCCCGGAATGACCTCAGTACAGGGAGCACCCTTCTGAGCCAGCGTGGCGGCGTAAGACAGGGCCTCATCCAACCCATCTGTGGTATCGTGGTCTGTGATCGCTAAGGCAGCAAGGCCTTTCTCCACAGCATAGTCCACTAACTGGGCAGGGGATAAACTTCCGTCTGATTTAGAAGTGTGGGTGTGAAGGTCTACCGGTCTCATGTTCAGTCGTCCTCTTCCTGGCTGGCAGTACTGGTGTAGACAGTACGTTTTCTTGCCATCTCATCACTTTCCAGATATTCATCGTAAGTGGTGATCTTGTCAACCAGAGTACCGTCGGGCAGGATTTCCATGATGCGGTTTGCCGTGGTCTGTACCACCTGATGGTCATGGCAGGAGAACAGTTCCACGCCTTTGAATTTCTTCATTCCTTCATTGAGGGCTGTGATGGCTTCCATATCAAGGTGGTTGGTAGGCTCGTCAAAAAGTAGACAGTTGGCGCCGCTGATCATCATTTTAGAGAGCAGACACCGTACCTTCTCGCCACCGGATAAAACCTTTACCTTCTTCACGCCGTCTTCCCCGGCAAAGAGCATACGTCCCAGGAAACCGCGCACATAGGTCACGTCCTTTACGGGAGAATATCCCATCAGCCAATCCGTGATGGTGTAATCGTTGTCAAATTCTGTTGTATTATCTTTCGGAAAATAAGCCTGGGAAGTGGTGACACCCCATTTATAGGTGCCTTCGTCGGGCTCCATCTCGCCGGTGAGAATCTTAAATAAAGTGGTCTTGGCAAGCTCATTGCCGCCAACCAGTGCAATCTTGTCATCATGTCCCACGATAAAGGAGATGTTATCTAACACCTTTTCCCCATTGATGGATTTGGTAAGTCCCTCTACGGTCAGTACTTCATTACCGATCTCGCGCTCAGGCCTGAAATCAATGTAAGGGTATTTACGGCTGGAGGGACGGATGTCATCCAGCTCGATTTTTTCCAGGGCGCGTTTTCTGGAGGTAGCCTGTTTGGATTTAGAAGCATTGGCGGAGAAGCGGGAGATGAACTCCTGCAGTTCCTTAATCTGCTCTTCCTTTTTCTTGTTGGCTTCCTTGCGCTGTTTGACAATCAGCTGGCTGGATTCATACCAGAAATCATAGTTGCCGGCATAAAGCTGAATCTTGCCATAGTCGATATCTGCGATGTGTGTGCAGACCTTATTCAGGAAGTAGCGGTCATGGGAGACCACAATGACGGTGTTTTCAAAGTCGATCAGAAAGTCTTCCAGCCAGGCGATGGCGTCTAAGTCCAGATGGTTGGTCGGCTCATCCAGAAGGAGGATATCAGGATTGCCAAAGAGCGCCTTTGCCAATAATACTTTGACTTTCTCGTTACCATTTAAATCTGCCATCGTGCTGTAGTGCAGATCGGTCTCGATGCCGAGGCCGTTTAAGAGCATAGCGGCGTTGGTCTCCGCATCCCAGCCATCCATCTCTGCAAATTCCGCTTCTAGTTCACTGGCGCGGATACCATCTTCGTCAGTGAAATCTTCCTTGGCATAGATGGCATCTTTCTCTTTCATGATCTGGTAGAGACGTTCGTTGCCCATGATGACCGTGTCCATCACAGCGTAAGAGTCATACTTGAAATGATCCTGCTCCAGGACAGACAGACGCTGTCCCGGTGTGATGGATACATCACCGTTGGTGGTCTCCAGTACACCGGAGAGAATCTTAAGGAAGGTGGACTTTCCTGCGCCGTTTGCACCGATCAGTCCATAACAGTTTCCCTCGGTGAACTTGATATTTACATCCTCAAAAAGAGCTTTTTTGCCTACACGTAATGTTACATTATTTGCCTGTATCATGTTGAAACCTCATATTTTCTTATCGTTGTTGCCTTTGGTTACTCATATCATTATACATGAAAACATTGTTTTTTCAAGGGAAATCATGGAGGGTGCAAAATTGTATAAAATATGAAACTTTTTACGGGGCTGAATCGTATTAAGATTGACAGGATATATTAGGGATACAAAGAGTCTGGTGTATTTAAACATCAGTGACGATAGAGAAGGCGTCAGACGTAAGCATCTGTGGGGAGGGATGACATGAGTGGATTTTTATTGACACCAATGACACGCTTTTATATGGAAGCCTTGCAGAGTGCCAGTAACGCTGCCGGGAAAACGGCGGGTGCGAAAAAGGATGGGACCAGTGCGGGAGGCACGGCCAGCGGACAGACAAACAGCGTCGGAACAGGTACAGCAACCACAGGACAGACAAACAGCGCCGGAACAGGTACAGCAGCCACAGGACAGACAAACAGAAACCGGTTCGCGGATGCTGTACAGGAAAAGCTTGCCCAAAAAGATGAGGCTTCTTTGGAGAACATGGTGTCCGGCGTGAGGAATGAGGCAATGGTACGGGCCATGTCCAGGGAAGAATATAAGCTGTATATTTACCAGAAGATAGCAGCGATACCGATGCATCCTTCTCAGAAATGGGACGCGGTCTTTGTGAACATCTCTGAGGAAGGGTTTGCTGCCATGCAGGCAGATCCGGCATATGAGAAGTGGGTACTCGACACGCTGCGAAAGGATTTCGCTTTCTATAATCCCTGGAGCGCTTATGCAGGCGGAAGCTATCGGATCCATTACTTTGGCGCTACCAAACAAGAGTACCGGGGAGAGAGCTTTGCCATGGGATTTCGAAATGGCGGCAAGCGCACGGATTCTTCAAAGAAAAAGAAAGAAAAGAGTTTCTGGGAAAAGAGAGCCGAACGGCATAAGATGTACATGGATCTGGCGCAGAAAGCATGGTATAAGCATGAGAACGAGCAGCAGTATCGGGAGACCATCGACATACAGAGAAAGGAAGTAAGCAGCGCGCTGCTTACGCAGTGGGCCATGGAGCAGATTACTGGGGAGGAAGTTGAGCTGGGAGTCAATCCCTGCGTGTTATCCCAGGCGGCCACGGATTTTGCCCAGGGGTATGTGTTCTTCAAGATTCCCAGCACATTGATAAATCCCCGGACTAAAATCAACAAATAGAGACGACCACACCCTATGTTCCGGGACAAATCTACAGCAGGACAGATTTATGGTGGGACAGATACAGAGTCAGGGCAGTATTACCGTAAAGATACTGCCGCCGCCCGGTTGGTCAGAAACGGTGATTGTGCCGTGGTGGAATTTTATAATTTCTGAAGCAATCGACAGACCCAGCCCGAAGTGCCCTTTGGTGCTTCGGGATTTTTCTGCCCTGTAGAAGCGGTCAAATATTTTCTTCTTATCTTCATCTGAGATGCCGATTCCGGTGTCTGCCACTGTGAGACAGAAGTGGTTCTTTTTATATAGAAGAGACAGGTCGATTTGTCCGCCGGATGGTGTATAACTGATGGCATTATGCAGAAGGATGGACAACACCTGGCTGATACGCTCATCGTCTGCCGTGCAGGTAGGGATGGTTTCTTCGGGCAAGCTTATGTTCAGGGTCAGGGAGTGTTTTCTGGCCAGCGGTTCAAAGGCCTCGTAGGTGTTTATGAGCAGTGTGTCCAGCTCCACTTCCTTAGGACGAATGGGGAAATTATGATTATCTGAGCTGCTCAAGGTGAGCATATCGTTGATCAGGGAGGACATCAGGGCGCCTTCCTGCTGTATGGTGTCCAGAAATCCCATCTGCTTATCCGGGTCAGCGCTGCGGCAGCAATCCGTGGCAGAGAGAATCACAGATAAAGGGGTGCGCAGTTCATGGGAGGCAGCAGCGATGAAAGCAGTCTGTCTGCGTCTGTTTTCAATAATAGGCTGCAGGAGCCGGCCTGTGAAGAAGAAGGAAAAGAGCGTCAGCATGAGGACAGCGGTTACATCAATCAGAAGAAAGCGGGTGCGCTGTCTGTGAATCTGCTCTTCCAGAAAGTCCAGGGAGCATAATACCACCATTTGAAGGGACGAGTTATTCCGATTCATCTCAATGACACTGGCATAAAATTCGTGTTTCCGGCCGCCGGGATTGAAGGAGAATTCTGCGTGGAAACAGGGGTTGTAGAGAGCGAAATTAGGCTCTGTTGTGATACTTGTATTTGTGTCTGTCAAAGAATCTTCATAGGCGTTCAGACATTTTTCCAGAAGTTCCTTCGTATCCGAAGTGTCGGATAAACCGCCAAGACGATTGTATAGAAATGGTATACCGTTATCTAAAACAAAGAAGGAATAGTTGCCGCGGGATTCCATTTTAGAGAGCCATTCCATGGAAATGACAGACTGCTGTTCTAAGCTGGTGGCAATGGTATTGATATCATTCTGAAAAGATGTATATTGGTTTTCATAGAGTCCTTTTTCCGAGATATACAGATAACATAAGGACATGATGAGCATAATGGCAGCAGTGATGCCTGCGCACATTGCTGTCAGATACAAGTGAACTTTCTGAAACATGTTTCCTCCGACTAACGGGTGAGTGCTGAACGTAAGCCTGGTGACCGGGAGTATGAATGATACGGACAAAGCAGGTCAGTTGGGTTTGACCATACAGTAGCCAATGCCACGGACGGTCTTTAACGTGAGACGACTGCCTATGGTCCGCAGACGCCTGCGCAGGAAGTGAATATAGTTGTCCAGATTGCCCTCTTCCACATCACTGTCAGGTCCCCAGACTTTTAAAAGCAGTGTGGAACGGGGAATGGTGGTTTCGCCGCTTTTCAGAAAAGTTTCCAGGAGAGCGGCTTCACGTTTGGATATGGTACAGCTTCCTGCCGGTCCGCTCAGACGGCTCTGGCCGCTAAACCAGGTGATGTCAAAAAGAGTGACGGCATCCTCATCCACAATCTGATGGGGACGTCTTGTGACGCAGCGGATTCTGGCCAACAGTTCTTCTAAAGCAAAGGGCTTTACCAGGTAATCATCGGCGCCCATGTCTAAACCGGTCACTTTGTCAGAGAGTGTGCCCAGTGCTGTGATTAAAATGATGGGTGTATTGATGCCATTATCGCGCAGGGAGCTGAGCACGTCCGTGCCTTCCATGCAGGGAAGCATGCGGTCTAAAAGAATCACGTCATAAATATTCTGTTCCCCATAGAAGAGGGCGTCTTCCCCGTCAAAGCAGGAGTCTACGGTAAAGCCGGCCTGTGTCAGCCCGTAAGTGAGGGTTTCATTCAGTTTTGCGTCATCTTCTGCAAGTAGTATTCTCATGGTGTTTTCCGGACCTTTCTTCGCAGTGGCACTGCTTCTCGCTTTGCAAGGGCACTGCCTCTACTCCGCAGCGGCACTCGAGAAACCTGTGGTTTCTCTCGTTCGCGGGCTTCGCCCTATCACGTAATAATCTGTCAAAATTGACTGCAAGCAGTCATTTTGCCATCTTATTGCGTGGCACTGCTCATTGGTTACGCGTACATTATAACATAAAAATCTGGAAGGAATCTCTAAAAAAGATTTTCCAAAAAGATTGGAAAAAGAATGGTTATTGCTTTGGGGTGGAAAAGCGGATATAATTAGCGTGGACGCTAAATACGAAATTATGAAAGAGAAGGTTATATGTATTCGATTGCACTTTGTGATGATGAAACGGAAGAGCTGAACAGGACGCAGGAAAGTCTGCATCATTATATGAGACTGCATGCCATCAGTGATTTTGATATTAAAAAGTTTGAAAATGCAGAAGAATTGTTATATGTTATGAGGCACAAAGATTATATGCCGGATATTCTTCTGCTGGATATTTATATGCCTGAAAAACTGGGTACGACTCTCGCCAAGGAGATTCGGGAAATGGGCAGTAACAGCCGGATCGTTTTCCTGACATCTTCCAGGGATCATGCGCTGGAGGCTTTTCGTCTGGAAGCGGCACAATATCTGGTAAAACCAGTGGTGGAAAAAGAGCTGTTCACTGTGCTTGACAAATGCTTTCGCGATCTTGAGGAAGAGGCGAAGAAGTATCTGCTGTTTAAAGTGGACGGCAAGATACGCAGGGTACCGTTAGCTGACATTCTTTATTGTGAGGCGCAGGGGAAACGGCAGTACATTCACCTTTCAGATGACACACATTTGGTCTTGAATATGACGATGGGAGAAATCGGGGGTCTGGTTCTGAATTACCCGGAATTCACCAAAGTTGGTATTTCTTATATCATCAATATGAATCATCTGGATACGTTAAATGCCAGAGAGGCACATCTTGACAATGGCCATTCCATTTATCTGCCAAGAGGTTCTTACGGCGTACTGCGTGAGAATTATTTTCGCTATTATTGTGGTGGGGGGGGGGTAGAACTCCCTGAGTAACAGACCAAAGGACAGGCTTTAAAATATGCCCCCGCGTTTATGCCGCAGGCACAGGAAGCGGGGGTATTACAGCTGTCAATATTCCCTTTTATGGAATATACAGGCTGTGAGCGGGCAGGATACAGCGAAAGCCAATATGCCGCAGGCGAGAATCATCACCCCGCTAAGGAAAAGCTGCAGATCGGTCATGCCGGCGGGAAAGAATGCGTTGATCAGGGTTTTAAGCCCCATAATACAGCCAACTGCGCCAAGCAGACTGAGAATCAGGGATACTTCATTGCGTTCTTCTCCGCCCAGGAAAAACAGCGGAAAGAAAATGGCTCCCATGAACAGACTGATGCCGACGCCAATCACAAACAGCATGAAAATGTCCATATTCCGGTCAAATGGATTGCCATGCAGAGAGATGGATAAAGCGGTACTGACTGCGGCAAACGTGATGCCCACCGCCAGCCACAAAAGTTCACTGACAAACAGGCTTTTTACAATATCGGTTCTTCTGACAGGTGCGGTCAGCTTGTATTTATGCCATTTCGTGGCACTCTCTTTGCGCACACTGGCAATGGAATTAAAAGAGAAACCAATCATGACCAACAACATATAGTCGATGATCAGTGTGGCAATCGTATTATCCATGGCAACCACGAATATACCAAGGAAAAGCAGAATGACTGAAAATGTTTTGGCATTGGAAAGTGTTGCGTAGAAGTTATTTCTCAAAAGACCTTTCATCTCTGTTCCCCCTTTACTAACAACAGCATAATTTCATCTAACGATACATGGTCGATTACCACATCTTTGTATTTCCTTTTTGCCGCTTTCCCGTCTGTAACCAGGACATCAATCTGATAATCCCGTTTCCGAAAGGCAATAATATCAGCAGGATCCAGTGAGAGAAATTGGTTTTCCCTGCAGCGCATAACGGCATACTGATAGATCAGCTCGTCCTTGGAGACGGTCATGATCAACCTACCATGATGGATAAAGGCGATATAGTCTGCAACTTTTTCTAAATCACTTGTGATGTGTGAGGACAGGAGAATCGAATGATTTTCTTCCTGCACAAATGTGAGAAAAACATCCAGCATTTCATCACGCATGACAGGATCTAAGCCGCTTGTTGCTTCGTCTAAAATCAATAACTGCGGATGGTGGGACAGGGCCGCGGCAATGGCCAGTTTCATGGTCATGCCTCTGGAAAAATATTTGATCTTCTGTTTCATCGGTAGATGAAAGTCCTCCAGATATTTTTGAAACAAGGCATGATCCCATTGGGTATAGAGTCCCGCCATGACTTTGTCTAATTGTCTGGGCGTATAATAGCCGGGAAAATTATCTCCGTCGTAAACCACGCCGATTTTTTCACGGATATCGGTATCCGTATCCTGCATCTGCTTTCCAAACAGTTTGATGGTTCCGCCATCTTTACGGACTGTATTTAAGATACAGCCGATGGTGGTAGTCTTGCCTGCCCCGTTTTCTCCAACAAATCCCAGAATGGCGCCGTATGGCAGGGCAAAGGAAAGGGAATTCAGTGTAAAATCAGATTTGGGATAGGTCTTTTGGACCTGCTGTAATTCTAAGATATTCTCCATAGGGAACCTCCATGATACGAAGTGTTTATTAGTTTTAGGATGTATGTATGGCGCTAGTCCGGATCTTCATAGAACAGGGCCAACAGTTCCGTTAATTTGGCGAGCGAAATATTGTTTGTCCGCCCAATCTCTGCGGCTGCCTGTAAATGCTCCTCGGCAATACGCTGTTGTTCTTCCTGATAAAATTCCCTGTTCTGTGCCGATACAAAACTTCCTCTGCCAACAGTGGTATCGATGAATCCGTCTCGCTGCAGATCTTCGTAGGCCTTTTGTACTGTGATAACGCTCACATGGATTGACTTTGCCAAAGACCGCATGGAAGGAATGGAATCACCGGCCTGCAATTCACCGCTCATGATCATGGCCTTGATCTGAGAAGTGATCTGCTCATAGATTGGTTTGTTGGCGTTGCTGCTGATTATGATTTCCATCTTTATCTGTACCCTCTTTCACAGTGCGCATCTGTTTTCTTAAATGTACTTATTGTACAAGTACATTATAACAGCTGTGAGAGTTTTGTCAATACAAACTATACTAAGATATTTGACAAGTCTGGTATGAGTTGTTAGAGATACTTTAGAGAAAATCCTGTTATGATGTGAAACTATAGCAAACGAGGGTATGCATAGTAAAACAAAAAGACAGCCCTCAGGAAGGAAAAGGAGGCAGCGAGGTGAAAACAATTAAAAAGTGGATTATGGAAGTCTGTATGAGCATGGCACTTCTGATAGCATTGACAGGGTGTAGCCAAACCACGGAAGCACAACAGCAGACACAGGAGGAGATCAGAACCGAGACGGACAATCAGGCGCCCCAGGAAGTGTCAAAGGAACAGGAGGATGAGCAAAAAGAGGAGGAGAAAACAAGCCGCGAGCCAGAGCAGGCAGATGAACAGTCGAACGAGTCAGAGAAACCAGAGCAGGCAGATGGGCAGCTCAACGAATCTGAGAATGAACAGACAGAACCGCGCAAAATTACGCCCAGTGAGGGAACAGAATACCTTGGCGGGAAAGTGCACAGCGTGGAGGATGATGGTATGGTTCTGGCCCAGACCACCGTGAGGGGAGTAGATGAGAGAGATATTATCCTGGTGGATGAGCAAGAGGCAAAGAAGATTCCTGTTAAATTTACAGAGGATACGAAAGTGGAACACTGGACCATAGAGGGCGGCGGCGCAGATATTGACATGAAGGAGGCCGCTTTATCGGATCTGCAGGCAGGTCTTGGTGTGGAACTGGAAGGATTTTATGAGGGAGACAATTTTGTGGCAACGAGGATTTTGATTGAGGTATACAAATAGTGGCTGAAAGAGGAAAGATTTCTTAGAGATTCTTTAGAGAAAAATTTGGTATGATAGGAAGGAGATTATCAGAATGATTTTACGGATGATGAAAAAGAGCAAAGCAATGTTGACGGTTATCTGCGTCATGATGATGTTGGCAGCAACGGGGTGCGGTAAGACGAAGGAGACGCCGATTCCTGTGGATATATCCTCGGAGAATACGCAGGATAGAGAGGATGCCCCAGAAGATTCCATCGATGAGGATGCAGGGGAAGATGGGAACCGGCAGGAGAAAGGACACACAGGCGAAGACGCCCAGGAAGATGCGAGTCAGCAAGAGAAAGGACACACAGATAAAGACGAAAAGGCAGAAGATGGCAGCTCACAAGAAGGCCAGACTTCCGGGCGTGAGGAGTTAGCGGGCGATGTACAAAGTATGGGGCAGGACAGCTTTGTAATCTGCAAAGTGACAGAAGAGTCTGACGGCGTTGCCGTCGTTGCAGCGCCAGGGACTGAAGAGGCAGATGATCTGGTTACAGTATATGTAAATCAGAATTGTGTTTATCAATATGAGACAGTCAGAAACGGGGGTGTCAATCCGGAGGATATTTCATCCCGAGAGGGTTCCTTTGGAGATTTGCAGGAAGGGATGTCGTGCTTAATAAAGGGCAGCTGGCGGGATGGTTCTTTCTATGCGGACAGTATTGTAATGATGGAGTTTGTCTAAAAGGGGTAATCGATGAGGCAGACGGATTTGGGATAATGGTACAGGTAATGAAGAAGAATGCGACATACAGAAAGGCAGTGTGAGGGAAGGCTATGAATCGGCATGTATATAAGAGTGGTATAGAATATAAGGTTAAGAAGAGGGGGAAGGTTCTGGCAGTCAGTCTTATTTTTTCCATGATGATCGGACTGCTTGGCGGCTGTGGGAATGGCGGTCAGGCGGCATCGTCCGATGATCAGGAAACGAAGGGCGCTGCAGCGGATATTAAGACAGCCGCGGACGGCACACAGGCGGATGCAGATGGTATGAATCATGAGAACAAGGCCATGGGACGGTATGTGGAGATTCCTGTGGATATTTCAGAGTATACAACCTTGTCCTGTGGTGTTACGCAGCTTACTGACGGCAGTCTTTTGATTCTGGATAGGGAAGCGGGGAAACTGGTGTCGGAGGATGTCGGTGAGACCTGGCGCGTGGAGGCAATCCCGGGGATTTCAGATCTTGCGGCTTTTACAAAGGACAATTACATCTTTACCATGAAAGCCAATCGGGACGGCACGGTAGTGGTCTTATCTTCTCCAAGTCCAGAGGGGGAAGAGACGTTTCATACGGGACTGCTTGTGGCAAGGCCGGATGGCAGTTCCCAGACAATTCAGGAACTGAAGGCCGGAGAGGAAGGTTATGTATCGGATATCTGGTTCGGACCGGAGAATCGGTTGTTCGCCAGTATATTGGGTGACAGTGCCCTTTATGAAGTGGATATGGACACTGGTGACATGCATAAATACCTGTCTCTCCCCAGCATGCCGGATCTTGTGCAGTTTCAGGGAGATTATATGATTCTGCTCACTTCGCAGGACGGGATTACCTTCTATAATATGAAAGAAGAGGAGTGGGTGGATGATACGGTGCTGGCAGATTTCATGCGGCAGAATTATCTGGGCGATTATTATTGCAATGATACTTTTACGGTCTATATGGTGCCGGGAGAAGAAAATATCATATATGTGGCAGGCAAGGGCGGCGTGTATCGGCATGTGATTGGCGGCAGTGCCATGGAGCAGATCATTGACGGTGCCTTGTCCAGTTTCAGCAATCCGTCTATGGGTATCGTGAATGTGATAACTTTGGATAATAATGAGTTTATGGTACTTTTTAATGGCGGTAAATTGATTCGCTATGCTTACGATCCAGATGTCCCTACGGTGCCGGATGAGCTGGTGACGGTTTACTCTTTGCGGGAAGAAGATAAGGTGCGTCAGGCGATTGCCCAGTATCAGGCCCAGAATCCGCAGGCGTTTGTCAGGTATGAGGTAGGACTTAGCGGTTCGGATGCAGTGTCCGGGGAAGATGCTGTCAAGAAACTAAACACGGAGCTGATGTCTGGTGCAGGACCGGATATCTTGATTCTGGATGGCCTGCCGGCGGAATCCTATATAGATAAGGGTGTGCTTTTAGACTTAAGCAATCATATCAGTAAAATGACAGGAGAACAGGAACTGCTGCCCAATATCGTGGAAAGTTTCCGACAGGACGGTAAGATTTACAGAATGCCGATTTCCTTTACCATACCGGCCATGCTTGGCAGGGCAGATGATAATGCACAGGTTCATGATCTGGCTTCTTTAGCAGATACCGTGGAGCGTCTGCGGAAAGAAAACCCCGGAAAAGAGATTATCGGCATGTTTTCGGAAGAGGCGGCGGTGAAGTGGTTGCTGCCTGTCTCAGCGCCTGACTTTGTAAATGCATCAGGGGGGCTTGATGAACAGGTGATTTCAGATTATCTGGAGCAAATCAAGCGGATTTATACAGCGTCTTTGGAAGGTATTTCTGCTGCCGCACAGGAGTCTTATGCCCACAGGCGGGAGTTGTACAACAAGGGAAGTGATCTTTATATAGAATCCTATAATAATGTGAGCAGTGGTGCGATGGATATTATCATGGGAGACATGGTGTTTGGCGCAGGTAATCTGAAGAATACGTATAGCTTTCAGGAGGCGGTCTCTGTCAACAGGATAGAAGGATATGAGGACATGAGGGTCACTCCACTGGACGGCCATTGCAGTCATGTATTTATACCCGATGTGATGGTGGGAATCAATGCTTCTTCTTCACACAGGGAGGAGGCAGAGGCGTTTTTTGATGTGCTGATGAGTAAAGATGTACAGCAGCTTCTCTATGACGGATTTGTGGTCAACCAGGCAGCCTTGGAAAATCAGCTCAGTCCGGATTGGGTCATCTTATCAAACAGCGGCATGAATGTGGAGTATGGCGAGGTGTCAAGCAGTATTGCTGCTTCTACGGGAGATGGCAGGGAATTTTACATGGAGATTTATATGCCGACGAGGGAAGAATATCAGGAATTATATGATATTCTCTGCGAACTTAACACGCCCTATCTGGCAGAATCGGTGGTGGAAGAAGCGATTGTGGAGTTTGGCGCGCAGTATCTGAGTGAATATCTGTCTTTGGAGAAGGCTGTACAGAAGATTAAGAGCAAAGTGGATTTATATATGGCAGAGTAAAACTACTATACCGGATTATATCAACGTGGAGGAGTATTTGATGTATAGAAGAAAGAATCTGGAACAGGTGAAGACAAAGGAAAGATGGACAGCTATGTGTCTGGCGGTGGTAACTGCCGTATCCCTGATGGGATGCGGCAATTCCGCCGGCGGGGGTAAAGCAGCACAAAAGGAGGATATTCCAGGCAGTGGGGACGGGAAGGATGCAGTTGCTATGGGACGGTATGTGGAATCGATAACAGAGGTGGATGCCGGCTCGATCATGGACCTTGTGGAACTGTCTGACGGCCGGCTTGTGCTTTTGGAAGACGGCGCGGTGGGCCGGATGGTGTCTGCGGATGGCGGTATCACCTGGGAGGAGGACATGCTGCCTGGCTGGTATGCTCTTTTAGAGGCCGGAAACTTTATGACGGATATGAAAGCGTCTCCGGATGGAAGTGTGGCTCTTTTGTGCCGAAATTATAATGACAGATCAAGTACGGAAGAAGGACAGGAGGAAGCGAAAGGGGAAGCAGGAAAGTCGGAAGAGGAAGCAGGAAAGACAGAAGGGGAAGCAGGAAAGTCAGAAGGGGAAGAAAAGACGGAAGAAAAAGCGGAAGGGGAAGAAGAAAAGTCAGAAGAACAGGCAGAAGAAGAGAAGACGAAAGAGGAAACAGAGGCAGAACAGACAGAAGATGAGATAGCGGATATTGTGCTGCAGATGCCACAAGCAGATATGGGAGTATATCTGATTTCTCCCGATGGAAATGTGCGGTGGGCACAGCTTTCCCTGAAAGAGGAAGAGTATTTGAAGAGTTTATGTTTTTCAGAGGATGGCAGCAGGCTCTTTGCAGCCTCGATAGAAGGAAAGATTTATGAGATTGATCGTAATACAGGGGATGGGAAACTGTTTATGACAGTGGACACCGCGCCGGATGTGTTCTGTGTCTGGGAAGACTATATGGCAGTCAAGAATGAAGATGAAGGGGTTTTCCTATATGATATGAACACGACAGAGCGGATTGTGGATGATGTGCTTTCTGATTTTGTAGAACAGAACTGTAAGGGAAACCCTAATACTATGTTTTTTACTTATACAATCTTTCCGGCAGAAGAAGAGAGCCTTTATCTGGTCTGTGATAAAGGAACATATCGGCATGTTATCGGCGGAACTGTCATGGAACAGGTGATCAATGGCGGCCTGTCCAGTTTCAGCGATCCAAGCATACATGTGGCAAAGATGATATGCGCTAAGAAAGCGGAAGGGTTTTTGACAGCGTTTTCCGAAGGGAGAATTTCAACCTTCACGTATGATTCCAATATCAGTACCACACCGTCACAAAAGCTCATAGCTTACAGTCTGACGGAGAGTGCTATTCTGCGGCAGGCGATCATTCGTTATCAGGCAAAACATCCTGATGTCTATGTAGAATATAAGGTGGGGATGAACGAAGAAGAAAGCGTCACCAGAGAAGACGCCATCAAGAAACTGAATGCGGAAATCATGGCGGGTAAAGGACCGGATTTCCTGATTTTAGATGGCCTGCCGGTGGACTCTTACATAAATAAAGGCGCCCTTATGGATATCAGTCCCTATCTGGCAGAATTGGAGAAAGAAGAGAAACTTTTATCTAATATAAAGGAAAGCTTTACCAAGGATGATAAAATCTGTGTCATGCCGGCAGCCTTTATGATCTCTATGTTTATGACCGAAGAAGAGAAGGTGACAGAAGTGTCGGACTTGTCCTCTCTGGCAGATATGGTGGAGGGGCTGAGAAGTCAGCATCCTGGAGAAGAAGTCCTGGAGACTTATAGTGAGGAAATGCTGCTTAGCACGCTTATGCCGGTGTCCGCACCGCTTTGGCTTACGGAATCCGGGCAGTTAGATACGAAGGAGTTATCTGACTATCTGGAACAGACAAAGCGGATTTATGATGCCTGTATGGAGGGCCTGCCGGAAGAAGTTCTGGAAAAGTATCGCAGGAGAGCCGACAATACAAGTGTCATTGCAAGCACCGATGAGGTTGGCGCTTACAATGAACTGCAGGGCGGGGGAATCCAGATTGTAGCCGGTGAGATGCAGCTGTCTGTGGGAGCGCTTAGAAATGCGTATAATTACGCGTTTATGCAGTCGGTTAAAAAGACGGAGCAGGGAGAGAACTATCAATTGGCTTTGCTGCCCGGCAGTGTGAAGGATGCGTTCACACCGATAGGGCTTATGGGGATTAACGCCGTCTCACAGAATCCTGATCTGGCGGGAGGCTTGTTACAGGAAGCGCTTTCCAAGGAGTTGCAGAGTATGATTTATCCGTCCGGATTTCCTGTGAATGAGGCAGGACTATCGGAGTATCTGGAAAGTCTTGGCGGCATGCTGGCGAAAGAGGAAAGAACACCGGGAGAGCGATGTGGCGGATATGGTTTTGCGGCAGAGGACGGAAAGGTTATCAGCCTGATTGTATATGTGCCTACCAGCCAGGAGAGCCAGGCATTGTATGATATGCTTGCTTCGGTCCGCACACCATATCTGTCTGATGTGATCATGGAGGAGGCAGTGCTGGAAGCGGGTAAAATATATCTGCATGACATGTGCAGCCTGGAAGAGGCCTTAGAGGCGATTCAGAAAAAAATACAAATCTATATGGCAGAGTAGTTGTGTATGGATTTGTGAGGTTGGATGTAACGGAGCAGAATCAGAAAGGTTATTGTAAACGTGGAGTTTGGATGAAATGACAAGGAGTGCAGGGGATGACAGTGCAGAAGGTAAACCGACATAAAAGGGGCAGTATCAGGGTGGCAGCCAGGCATGGTGTTCCCTTTATGCTGTTCCTTCTGCCCAGTCTGGCGGGGGTGATGCTCTTTGTGCTCCTGCCTTTTCTGGATGTAATGAAGCGTTCCTTACAGACGGCGGTCACAGGCGAATTTATGGGAGTTAAGAATTACAATGTAATCTTTCATAATCAGGCATTTCTGCTGGCGGTACAGAACACGATACGTTTTACACTGGTCTGCATTCCGCTTCTGGTGCTTGCAGGGCTGTTTGTGGCATTTCCCCTGAGTAATTTAAAAAGTGCAGGACTGCTTAAATCTGTGTATTTGTTTCCTCTGGCCATGCCCACAGCTACGATTGTGTTGGTCTGGAAAATGGTCTTTTACAGACAGGGGTTTCTCAATTTGTTTCTGACAAGGGTTGGAGAGATGACGGGTTTATGGGGACCTGTGATGACAGATTATCTGGGAACGGAGGCATCGTTCTGGGTGCTGGTGGCCAGCTATTTATGGAAAAACACGGGGTATACGGTGGTGCTGTGGCTGGCCGGGATTCTGGCCATTCCCAATGAACTTCTGGAGGCAGCCCGGGTGGACGGGGCAGGAAGATGGAAGTGTATCCGCTATATTATCCTGCCTAACTTAAAGGGGAGTTTTTATACGATTATCATTTTGTCCTTCTTAAATTCCTTTAAGATTTACAGAGAGGCCTATCTGGTGGCGGGTTCCTATCCCCAGGAGGACATTTATCTTTTACAGCACCTGTTTAATAACTGGTTTGTGAATATGGAATTTGATAAAATGGCAGCAGCAGCGGTCTGTGTGGGCATTGTGCTGTTTGGCGCGATTATGCTGCTGCAGCGGTTGTGGGATAAAGCAGAATAGGAATGTACGAGGAAAGATATGGGAGTGGAAGAATGACGACATGTGGAAAGGAAGAGGGCAGATGTTTCGTAACGTATGGCAGTCTGTGAAAAGAAATATAACCATATTGCTTCTTTTAGTGCCAGCAGTGTTGATCTGTCTGCCAGTGGTGTTGATCATTACGGGGTCGGTTATGGACAGCATTGAGTTAAAACAGTATTTATATCCTGTTTTTGGCGACGGGGAGGAGTTTATCCGCTGGAAGCTGATGCCGGATTATCCGACCTTTGAACATTATGGAAGGCTTCTTTTTATGACGCCGTCCTTTTTTGTGCTTTTCTGGAATTCTGTCAGGATGGTGGCCTGTATCCTGGTGGGGCAGATGGTAGTGGGGGTACCGGCGGCCTGGGCTTTTGCGGCGTATCGGGTACGGGGCAGCAGAACCTTGTTTGTCCTCTATGTGGTATTGATGTTACTGCCCTTTCAGGTAACCATGTTGTCCAGCTATCTGGTGCTGGACAGACTGTCCCTGATGAATACTCATCTGGCGATTATTCTGCCGGCGGTGTTTTCCACGTTTCCTATCTTTTTGTCCTATGGCGGGTTTCGCGCAATTCCTATGCAGCTTCTGGAGGCAGCACGGATTGATGGGGCAGGGGAACTTAGAATTTTTTTGAAAATAGGGCTTCCTTTGGGGAAAAGCGGTTTATTGTCTGCTATAGTATTAGGGTTTTTGGAGTATTGGAATCTGATGGAACAGCCGCTGGCGTTTCTGGAAGATAAGGCGCTGTGGCCTTTATCCTTATATTTGCCGGAGATTTCCTGGACCCAGGCGGGATTTGCCATGTGTGCATCTTTCATTACGTTGATCCCGGCGGCCTTTGTGTTTGTGCTGGGACAGGATTACTTGGAGCAGGGGATTATTTATTCGGGATTAAAGGAATAGAAGTACTAAACTTGTACAGGGATTGCAAGGAGGGACCGATAAAATGGAGAAGCGTAAGAAGGGGATTGCTGTGGGACTGGCATTTTTTCTGGTGTTTATGTGGGTGTGCACGCTGGTGTCCAAGAGCATATATGCGTCCGGACTGCCGATGGTCAGTACAATCTCGATAGAAGCTAAGTATATTGAGCATACAGTTGAGGCAGAGGGTATCGTAGAGGCAGGCGCCAAACTGCCTGTTATTGTGCTGGGCGGCCTTCGGGTGGAGGAATTGGCAGTTCATGTCGGAGATAAGGTGGAAGAAGGTGATCTTCTTTTTACGGTAGACCTGGAAGAAATACGGGAGATTATAGCAGAGCAGGAGACAGCCTGCCAGAAAGTGCAGCTGCAGATCGATGCGATTGTGCATAATAAAGAACTTGCTGAGGCGCAGAAAGCGCTGGAAGAGGCCAGAGCCAGAGAGGATTACGATGCCCTCGCCAGATATCAGGATACATTGGTGGGCAGGGCAGCAGAAGAAGTGGCCCAGGCAGAAGAGGATCTGGAAGAAATGTATGATGAGAACAGAGAGCATGAAGATGGGGAGGAAGCAGAGACCGAGGATGAACAGGAGGCGCGCAGACTGGAAGAAGAAAGATTAAAGCAACAGCTGCAGGCTGCCGCTTATGCGGAGGCAGATGCCAAATGGAATCGGGAGAATACCATGAGGGATGCGGAACGTAAAGTGGAAGATATACTCCAGGAAGAGGATGTGGATGCAACACTGTCCGTCTATCGCACAGAGATTGGCAGTATTCGGGAAAAGATTGCAGAGTATCAGGCAATCATAGATAAAGAAGGAAAGATTACAGCAGACAGGAGCGGCATGGTGACGGATGTGTACGTGGAAGTAGGCGGCAGAGTTCCGGATACGGCCTCGCTTCTTCTTGCTGATAATGAGGTGGCCTGTCAGTTCCGGGCTACACTGACCAAAGAACAAAAAAGTTATGTTAACTTAAATGATGATGTCAAACTGGAACTGGATGGCAGGAAAGCCATGAATGTTTCCATAGACTATCTGGCAGAAAACGAAAATGCACCGGGAACTTTCACGGCATTGGTGCAGCTTCCGGAGGAGACCGGTATGCCGGGTCTTTCCGGTGTCCTAAGATGTACCAAGGCGGGAGAAAAACAGCCTTGCTGTGTTCCTTTATTGGCACTTCATACAGACAATGACAGGAATTTCGTTTATGTAGTGAATGAGAGGGAAGGCATTCTGGGAGAGGAATACTATGTGGAGGAAATCAATGTCAGTGTGATAGATAAGAATGATAAGTGGGCGGCTGTGGAAGGAGCCCTTACAACGGACAGCGAAATTGTTTCCTCTTCCACGAAAGAGGTGGAAAAGGGGGGCGTGGTGAGACTTGCGCAGCCGTAAAGTGACCTTTGCGAAATTTCCATCAGGAGTTCAGCGTTTCCAGTCTTGAAAACTCCACGACAGGGTTGTACAATAGCAGTAAGTATTTGAAGACTGCCCTGACATGGAGGTTAAAATGATTTCACTGATCATCAGAATTACATTGGAAATTATCGGCGGAATCTGTCTGCTTTATATGTTGGCTATTATGCCGCGTATGATCAAAAGACCGGATACCACACTTTTCAAAAAGGTATATTTTGCCCACAGGGGATTGCATGACAATGCCGGGGATGCCCCTGAAAATTCCATGGCAGCTTTCAGGAAAGCAGTGGAGGCCGGTCTTGGCATGGAATTGGACGTGCAGATGACCAAAGACAATGTGCCGATTATTTTCCATGACTTTAAAATGGACAGGATCTGTGGCGTGGAAGGTAAAATCAAAGACCATACATATGAAGAACTTCAGGCCTATACACTCTGTCAGTCCAAGGAACGGATTCCAAAGTTTACAGATCTTCTCGATATGGTAGACGGGCAGGTGCCGCTTATCATTGAGATTAAAGCAGAAACTGCCAATGTCTCTTTTTGTGCTATTATAGATGAACTTCTGCGCGCCTATGGGGGCGCTTATTGCATTGAATCTTTTAATCCCATGGTCTTATGGTGGTTCCGCAGACATCACAATGGTGTGGTGCGGGGACAGCTTTCTTCTAATTTCCGCAAAGACGGTGATTACCGAAATGTGGTCTACTTTGTGATGGCACATCTGTTGCTTAATTTTCTGACAAAGCCCGATTTTATTGCATATAATCATAAATTTGGCAGAGAGCCCGGCAGACGGATATGCAGACATATTTACAGGCGGCCTTCAGCAGCCTGGACAATCCAGAGCCAGAAGGATTTAGAGCAGCTTAAAGGAGAATATGATGTGTTTATCTTTGATAGTTTTTATCCTCTGCGGGCAGAATAGTTAATGATTGACAAATGTTTTGAAGTATTTGCACTTATTTTTGTAAGAAATTTCAAAAAGTCCGTGCCAAAACTTCAAAAATATGGTAAAATATTTTAAAATCAGGGTAAAACATATTAGAAATATTGTGCCGGGAAGCACAAATTTGCAGGCAAAGAAAGGAGCATAGCAGCAAAATGGCGAAATGGGTTTATTTATTTGAGGAAGGAAACGCCGATATGCGAAACCTTCTGGGTGGAAAGGGCGCAAATCTTGCGGAGATGACAAACCTGGGATTGCCAATCCCACAAGGATTTACCGTAACGACAGAGGCCTGTACAGACTATTACAATAACGGCAGACAGATTTCCGAGGAAATCAAAGAACAGATCTTTACAGCACTTGCCGGACTTGAGCAGAAACAGGGCAAAAAATTTGGTGATACCGAGAATCCGCTTCTGGTGTCAGTACGTTCCGGCGCAAGAGCTTCCATGCCTGGTATGATGGATACTATCTTAAATTTAGGTCTGACAGATATCGCAGTGGAAGGCTTTGCGGCCAAGACCGGAAATCCCCGGTTTGCTTATGATTCTTACCGCAGATTTATCCAGATGTTCTCCGATGTGGTCATGGAGATTCCCAAATCATACTTTGAGAGAATCTTGGACGAAATCAAAGAGTCCAAAGGCGTCAAGTTTGATACAGATTTGACGGCAGAGGATATGAAAGAGATTATCGTCCGTTTCAAAAATATTTATAAAGAGAATAAGGGGGAAGAATTTCCGCAGGATCCTAAGGTGCAGCTGATGGAGGCTGTGAAGGCCGTGTTCCGCTCCTGGGATAATGAGAGAGCCATCGTGTACCGCCGTATGAACGATATTCCCGGTGACTGGGGTACCGCGGTTAACGTACAGGCCATGGTATTTGGTAATATGGGTGATTCCTCTGGTACCGGTGTTGCATTCACCAGAAATCCTTCTACCGGCGCCAAAGGCATTTACGGAGAATATCTGATCAATGCGCAGGGTGAGGATGTGGTGGCAGGTATCCGTACACCCCAGCCAATCACCAAATTGGAGCAGGATCTTCCTGAGTGTTATAAACAGTTTATGGAGATTGCAAACCGCCTCGAAGACCATTACCGCGATATGCAGGATATGGAGTTTACCATTGAAGAAGGCAAGCTGTTCTTCTTACAGACAAGAAACGGTAAACGTACTGCGCCGGCAGCGCTGCAGATTGCCTGTGATCTGGTAGATGAAGGAAAGATTACCCCGGAGGAAGCAGTGCTTCGTATTGAGGCCAAGTCATTGGATCAGCTGTTACATCCGACCTTTGATGTGGATGCCTTAAAAGCAGGCCAGGTAGTGGGACAGGCACTCCCTGCATCTCCTGGTGCAGCAGCTGGTAAAGTGTATTTTACCGCAGACGAGGCCAAGGCAGCTCATGAGAAAGGAGAGAGAGTGGTGCTGGTGCGTCTTGAGACCTCTCCCGAGGACATCGAAGGCATGCATGCTGCAGAGGGTATCCTTACCGTGCGTGGCGGCATGACTTCCCACGCAGCCGTAGTAGCACGCGGAATGGGCACAGCCTGTGTATCTGGCTGTGGAGAGATTGCCATTAATGAAGAGGATAAAGTATTTGAACTTGGCGGAGAAGTATTCCATGAAGGGGATTACATTTCCCTGGATGGTTCTACCGGTAAGATTTATAAAGGTGATATCAAGACCGTGGAGGCGTCTGTCAGCGGCAACTTCGGACGTATCATGGAGTGGGCAGACAAGTACCGCAAACTTAAAGTACGCACCAATGCAGACACACCCGCAGATGCAGCCAACGCAGTGAAGTATGGTGCAGAGGGTATCGGCCTGTGCAGAACAGAGCATATGTTCTTCGAGCCAGACAGGATTCCAAAGATTCGTCAGATGATTCTGGCAAGAACAGCAGAACAGAGAGAGAAAGCGCTCAATGCATTGATACCTTTCCAGAAAGGTGACTTTAAGGCGATTTATGAAGTAATGGAGGGCAGACCGGTGACTATCCGTTTCTTAGATCCCCCGTTACATGAGTTCGTGCCTACCGATCAGGCTGATATAGACGATCTGGCAGTACAGATGATGATGACTGCGGAGGAAGTACAGGAAATCTGTGATTCCCTCCATGAGTTCAACCCGATGATGGGACACCGCGGCTGCCGTCTGGCAGTGACTTATCCTGAGATTGCCAGAATGCAGACAAGGGCCGTGATGGAAGCAGCCATCGAAGTGAAGAATGAGAAGGGATACGATATCGAACCTGAGATCATGATTCCTTTAGTGGGTGAGAAGAAAGAGCTTAAGTTCGTTAAAGATGTGGTTGTAGAAGTAGCGGAAGCTGTGAAGAAAGAGAAAAATTCTGATATCAAGTATCATGTCGGAACCATGATTGAGATTCCGCGTGCCGCACTTCTGGCAAATGAGATTGCGGAGGAAGCAGAGTTCTTCTCCTTCGGAACCAACGATCTGACCCAGATGACTTTCGGTTTCTCCCGTGACGATGCCGGTAAGTTCTTGAGTGACTATTATAAGAGTAAGATTTATGAGTCTGATCCGTTTGCAAGACTGGACCAGAACGGTGTGGGGCAGCTTGTGCAGATGGCAGCAGAGAAAGGCAGAAGCACAAGGCCGGATATCAAGCTTGGTATCTGTGGAGAACATGGCGGCGATCCGTCATCCGTTGAGTTCTGCCATAAGGTAGGACTGACATATGTGTCCTGCTCACCGTTCAGGGTGCCTATTGCAAGGCTGGCGGCGGCGCAGGCGGCAATATCACAAAGATAGGCGAAAACCATTCTGGACTTTTACCATAAGTTTTGAGGAAGCACAGGCTTTCCGCAGAGCGAGTGGCGGCTATCTTAGAAAAAATCAATGGGAAGATTTGACCGTTGATGTTTATATCTAAATAATCATAAGCGTATCATTAGAAATAGTGGTACGCTTATTTTTTTGACTTAATTTGCACCTTTGAATATCAAACTGTCCTTATAATATAATGAATCCAAGAAAGGACGGTGGACGGTATGAGGGAAAAGAAAACCCACTTATATGTAGACAGCAGGGAGCGAACATTACTTTTACATAGCCAAGTCCATGAAGTCAAAGTTTCCTGCGGCTTCGCTCATTTTCCTCACCACCTGTACGGATAGATTTTGTCCTCTTAT
>ERZ777305.257-NODE-257-length-89587-cov-10.105817_pt1 | contig 89587 bp, 77 predicted proteins | sample MGYA00374965_ERZ777305 | MGnify/ENA primary metagenome ERZ777305 (study PRJEB29328, sample SAMD00013331) | mouse gut metagenome | study: EMG produced TPA metagenomics assembly of the Metagenome analysis of fecal microbiota from mouse which was promoted... | reverse complement strand
GTGTTATCTTCGGCGGCTCGCACCTTTGGTGCGCCCCCCGCAGCCGCCGAAGATAAGTTTTGAGAGAAATACACACGCGTCAGCCTATCCCGCGGCAGGAACATTTTCGATAAGCCGAGGGCAGAGCCGAACAAGTTCGGGCTATGCCGAGGCGAGAAAATGACTGCATAAGCGAACGATTTCGGATTAAGGGCGGTCGAAGCGACGGAGCGTTAAAAATCGGAGACTTTTTGATCCTCAAAAATGCGAAGCATCCGATTTAGCGCAGTCGCAAGACCGACCCCGAAATCGTTTCACCGCGGCGGCTTTTCGGTTACCTTTTGGCCGCGCAAAAGGTAACGTATATTATTTAGGTATTCGGGCAGCAGCCTGCGGAGATCGCGAACGAGTGTTAAACGAGTTGCGGGCCTCCGCGGGGCGAAGGCTGCGGCCCGCGCAGTTCTGCGAACTGCATTTTGTCGGTGCGTGTGAATTGAATAATGTGGCGCGTTACATCCTGAAGGCTTCGAAATATTTGAGGAATTGCGTGCGTTCCAGAATGTCGGCATGTTCGGGGTCGCGGGCGTCGAGTCTGCCGCGGAACTCCTCGACGGTCGCGAATCCGTGGCGCGACTGCCACTCCGAGACGACCTCCAACGCTTCGGCGATCCATTCGGCGCCGTCGGTGTAGAGCGCAGTGCACACCTCCACGGCCGATGCCCCCGCCAGCAGCGATTTTACGATCGCCGCGCCGTTATGCACGCCGCCCGAGACTCCGAAGGAGATGTTCTTTACGGCCGACGAGGCTATGCCTGTCCAACGCAACGAATTCGCCAGTTCGCTCGGATGGCTCAGCACGCGCCCCGAGGCGTATTCAACGCGTTCGATATCGATGTCCGTCTGGTAGGGGCGGTTGAACAGCACAACGGCAGCCGCGCCGTAACCGTGCAGTCGCTCGATGAGGTTCACGGGGTTGGAGATGTTGGCGCCGAGTTTCATGATTATCGGGATCCCGACGACGCGTCGCACGGCCGCGAGGATCTCGGTGTGGCGTCGTTCGAACTCGCCGTCGGCGTAATCTTTCGCCGTGCATAATCCCATGACGTTCAGTTCCAAGGCGTCGGCGCCCGCCCGCTCGATGTGCGACGCGAACTCCGTCCACTCGCCCGTGCTGCGGCAGCATATGCTGGCTATGACGGGTATGGAGCACAGACGTTTGGCATCGTTCACCAGATCGAGATACTCGCGCAGCATCTGCGCCCGCAGATAGCCTTGCAGGTAGTCGGCCGATTCGGCGTGCGCCGTCTCGTCGGTCAGGTGCTCGGTGCGGCGCATGATGCTCTCCTCGAAAAGCGATTTCAACACGACGGCGGCCGCGCCCGCGTCTTCGAATCGACGGCACCCCTCGGCGGTGTCGGTGAGATTGCTGCTGCTTACGATGATCGGGTTTCGGAGTTCGAGACCCGCGAATTCGGTTTTAAGATTGCCCATTCCGTTTTTCTTCGATAGTTCGACTCCGATTCTGCAAATTTCGGGCATTAACTCGATGAAAACGGAAAGTTTTTTCGGGATCGGCGTTCGCGGCGGGTCTACTTACCGAGAATTTTCTGAAAAAGGATCTCGTCGATGCGTTCTCTGTCGGCGGCCAGAAGCCAGTCGCGGCGACGGCCGCAATGGAGATATCCCGCCTTTTCGAACAGACGAAGGCTGGCCGCGTTGTCGGCCGCGACGCTGCACCAGAGTTGATGCAGATGCAGTGTTTCGCGGGCGTAACGCTCCGCCGCGGCGAGCGCGTCGGCGGCGAAACCGCGTCGGCGGCAGGGCGATGCGACGATTATGCCCACGCCCGCCCGCAGGTTCTGCGGATCGAATTCGAATAGGTCGACGGCCCCGATCGCCGCGCCGCGTCCGTCGGCACAGTCGGGCCCGATGGGTGCGACGGGTTCTGCGGGTTCGATCACCAGCCGCAGCTGCCGCGTGGCATAGATGTCGAAACGCTGTTCGTCGATGAGGCGCGAAAGGACATGGCGGGAGAACGGAGCCGCAGTTCCGCTCGCCCGCCACGCTTCGGTGTCGTTCTCCCATTCGTACATGGCGTCGAGATCGCGAGGCTCCAAAGCCCTCAAACGACATATACTGCCCCCGATGTTCATGTCCGTGCGGGATTAAAGTCCTATGATCTTGTTGTGTATCAACATTGATACGCCCAGTGCGCTGGCGTTCTCCGACATTTTCGACTGTCGGAACTTGGTGTCCTTGTAAACGAGGTTGAGCGAGTATTTGTTGGTCGACGACTTCAGGGGCAGCATGATGTAATCGCCCGCCTCGGCGAGGTTGCCGCCCACGATCACGGCTTCGGGGTTGAACGTGTTGATGAGGAAAGCCACCGCCTTGCCCAACTTCTCGCCCACCTCCTCGATAAGCTCTATCGAAAGGTTGTCGTCGTTCTTCGCCGCCGCGATGATGTCGTTGATGTGGATCTGCTCGCCGCGGTCGAACTTGTCGCGCAGGATGGTGTTCACGCCGCTCTTGATGAGTTTGATGATCTTCTCCTCGATGGCGATGCCCGAAACCTCGGTCTCGAGACAGCCCTTCTTGCCGCAGGCGCAGATGATCTCGTTGTCGAAGAAGGGGATGTGTCCGAACTCGCCCGCGAAGCCGTTCTTGCCGTAATACAGCTTGCCGTCGATGACGATTCCGATCGCCACGCCGCGACCCAGATGGAGGTAGAGGATGTTGTTCTCTTCTTTCGAGCGGGCCGAGTTGTACTCGGCGTAACAGCGCGCGCGGGTGTCGTTCTCCAGCAGAACGCGTATCTTGACGCGGTCCTGAATGATGTCGCGCAACGACTCCTCGCTGGAGGTGAAGTACATGTAGCCGCGGCCCATTTCGGGGTTCACGCGGCCAACGATCGAGACTCCCAGACCGAGTATCTTGGCGCGGTCGATGCCGCACGTCTCGATGAAGTTCTCGATGTTGGAGCATATCTTTTCGAGGCACTGCGGGCGGTTCTGCAACTCGAACGAATTGTCGCTCACCTCCTTTATGATGTTGTTCTGCAAGTCGGTGATGACATAGGTCATGTTGTCGCGCCCCACGTTCACGCCCGCGAAGTATATGGCCGAGTTGCCCAGACCGAAGACGTTGGGACGGCGGCCGCCCGGGGTCTCCACCTTGCCCAGATCGAGCACGATGTTCTCGGTGATGAGCTCCTGCACGAGCTTGGTGATGGTCGGCACGCTGATGTGCAACTCCTTGGTGAGTTCCGAGAGGGTACACTTTCCGTTGACGGCCATATAAGCGATTATGTTGCGCTTTATGATATTATTCTTATGAGTGATGCCTTTTATATTATCACTCGCTTTGATGTTGAAAAATTCGGTTAAAGACGACATAACGTTACTTGCTGAATTATTTTGTTTACGCTTTGCAAATATACGTGCTTTTATCGAGACGAACAAGCCTTTTTTAATTATTTTAACAAGCGAATGCGGCGCGTGCGGCTCGGGGTCGAGAGGCCGTCGGGCGGGGAAATGAAAAAAGGCTGTCCGAGCGTTTCGGACAACCTTTTTGGTTGGGCTACCAAGATTCGAACTTGGAATGACAGGACCAGAATCTGTAGTGTTACCATTACACCATAGCCCAATATTCGAGCGTCGCGCGGCCGTCGCCGTTTTGACACTGCAAAAGTAGAATATAATTTCTTTTCTGCAAAGAAAAAGTGAAAAAAAAGTATAATTCTCGCGTCGCGCCGCCCGATTTGTGCCGTCCGCGGGGGAAGGCGCCGGCGGGTAACGGCCCGCGGATCCCGATTCGCGTCGGCCGCGACGCGGCCTGCGGTTGCTCTCCGCGTACTGCTTCGTTTGGTACGGAAAATGATAATTCGGAACGGATATGATTCATGAACCCGTTTTGATTTCCGACCATGATACTATTATTGTTATTATTGATGTTCATAGCCGTGTGCGTTTACGGAGCGGGGCGCGACAATATCGACCGCCGCACTCTGCCGACATTCTCGTTGCAGCGTTTCATGGGGCGATGGTACGAGATCGCCCGATTCGACCATACGTTCGAGCGCGGCATGAGCCGCGTGACGGCCGATTACGTACTTTCGCCCGACGGCGCGGTCGAGGTGGTGAACAGCGGAATGCGGGGCAGCCGCCGATTCACGTTGCGCGGGCGCGCCAAGATGACGCGCCACACGGGACGATTGCGGGTGTCGTTTTTCTGGATCTTCTATTCCGACTACAATATTCTGGAGATGGCCCCCGACGGCCGATGGGCTTTGGTGGGCAGCCGCTCGCCGCGATATCTGTGGATACTCGCGCGCACGCCGTCGCTGCCCGAAGCCGAGTTGGAGCATATAGTGTCGCTGGCCGACGGCCGCGGCTACGAGACGCAGAATCTCATATATGTCGAACAGTAGCGGCTATCGCAGGTCGAACCGATAGATACGGTTGCGACGCGGGTCGCCCGTGGTGTGGAACGACATGTAGAGCCGTCGCCCTTTCGCGGCCAGACCCTCGGGTTCGTACTCTATGGAGTTGAGATCGACGAGCGCAACGGGGCGAGCCGTGATGACGTCCACAATGTGCAGCCGTCTGTCGCGCGAGGGGAGTCCGTCGGGCAGGTAGAGCAGGCGTCCGCGGATCATGCTCCCCTGCGGTATGGCCACGTCGCCCACGGGGATGCTGCCGAGGCAGTCCTCGGGGCGCAGACGCACTTCGCCGCGGGCGTCGGAGTCGGCCGGACGCGGCAGGCGGAAACGCTTGAACATCCTTATCTTTCCTATGGTGCAGTAGATGTATATCATGCGGGCGGGCGCGTCGACGCACCAGTCCATCGGGCCCGTGCACTCCTCGCCGTCGTAACGTATGGTCTGCACGAGGCGCGACCCTTCGGTCGTCACGTCGTGCACGTAGCAAGCTCGGCCGCCGCGGCACTCCGAGACGTATAGCAGCGGGAATTGCGAGCGACTGTCGTAACGCTCCGCGCCGAACGACGCGTTGTTGCAGTGGCCCGTGTAGCCGTCGAGGCGGAACGCGCCGACGAATCTCCCGCGTTTCATGTCGATCGCCACGCACATGCCGCCGTCGTGCAGCGAGAAAGCGTATCGGCCGTGCATGGCGAAGCCTTGGGTGGCGCCCTCTATCGCGACGGAGTCGGGCAGTATGTCGGCCACGTCCAAAACGGGTCGGGTCGGGACCGAGACCACGCTCCCTTTTTGCGCCGCGGCCGCGACCGCCGCGCAAATCATGGTCAAAAGCATTGCAAAACGTATCATGCGAGCATCTCTTTTGCGGTTCGCGCTATACCCTCGGCATCGTATCCGCATCGGGCGTAAAGCTGCGCGGGGGTGCCGTGGCCGACGAACTCGTCGCCTATGCCGAGGGCGCGGACGCGGACGTCGTAACCCTTGTCGTTGAAGTAACGCATCACCGCCTCGCCGACTCCGCCGCGCAAAACGCCGTCCTCGACGGTGATGATCTTGCGGAACCGTCGGCCCGCGTCGTCGAGCAGTTCTGTATCTAACGGTTTGGCGAAACGCAGGTCGTAATGCGCCACGGAGACTCCGCATTCGGATTCGACGCGTCGGATGGCCTCGGCGGCGAAGTTGCCGACCGTGCCGATGGTCAGGATCGCCAGATCGGCGCCATCCTTCAGCATGCGGCCTTTGCCTGCGGGAACGCTTTCGAACGGGCGGCCGCGCCACTTCGTGCCCGCGCCGCATCCGCGGGGGTAGCGTATGGAGTAGGGCGACGGGGTGTTTACGGCGGTGTAGAGCATGTCGCGCAGCTCCGCTTCATCCATCGGGGCCGCGACGATCATGTTAGGTACGCACGAGAAGTACGCCAGATCGAACGCTCCGTGGTGCGTGGCTCCGTCCTCGCCCACAAGTCCGCCACGGTCGATGCAGAACGTCACGGGCAGATTTTGCAAGGCCACGTCGTGTATCACGTTGTCGTACGCGCGCTGCATGAACGACGAATATATGTTGCAGACGGGGTGCATGCCTCCCGCGGCCAGTCCCGCCGAGAAGGTCACGGCATGTCCCTCGGCTATGCCGACGTCGAAACAACGCTCGGGCATGGCGTGCATCATGACGTTCATCGAGCAGCCCGAGGGCATGGCGGGGGTGATTCCCACTATGCGCTCGTCGGCGCGCGCCAGCTCCAGCAGGGTCTCGCCGAAGACATCCTGATAACGCGCCGCGGCCGTCTTCGAGGGCAGACGCTCGCCCGTGTCGGGGTTGAAACGCCCCGGGGCGTGCCACGCGGCTTGGTCGTCCTCGGCGGGGGTGTAGCCCTTACCCTTGGTCGTTATCACGTGCAGCAGTTTCGGTTCGCCGATATCTTTCAGCGCGGTGAGGATGCGCACCAGCTCCTCGATATCGTGGCCGTCGATCTGGCCGAAATAGCGGAAATTGAGGCTCTCGAAGAGATTGCTGTTTTGCAGCAGCCCCTGTTTCACGGCGTTGCCCGTCTTTTGGCAGATACGCAGCAGTGGCGGGATGTGGGCGAAAACGCTCCACAGACGGCGTTTGAAACGGTTGTAACGCTTCGACGTCGATACGCGCGTCAGGTATCCCGTCAGCGCGCCCGTCGCTTGGTCGATGGCCATCTCGTTGTCGTTGAGGATGACCAGTATGTCGCTCTTCTTGTCGGCGCCCGCGTTGTTCAAGCCCTCGAACGCCAGACCGCCCGTCATGGCTCCGTCGCCTATGACGGCCACCACGCGGCTCTTTTCGCCCCGCAGTTCGGCGGCCTTGGCGAGTCCGTACGCCGCCGATATGGAGGTCGACGAGTGCCCCGCGCCGAACGAGTCGTATTCGCTCTCGGCCATGCGCGGGAATCCGCTGATGCCGCCCTCCTTGCGGTTGGTGGGGAACAGGTCGCGCCGGCCCGTGATTATCTTGTGCGCATAGGCTTGATGGCCCACGTCCCACACGAGTTTGTCGTGCGGGGTGTCGTAAACGTAATGTATGGCTACGGTCAGCTCCACCGCGCCGAGGCTCGATGCCAAGTGGCCCGGGTTTTTCGAACACTCCTCGATGATGTACTGACGCAGCTCGCGGCAGTAGCGCGGCAGCTGCGCGACGGCGAGCCGCTTCAGATCGGAGGGCGAATCGACCTTGTAGAGCAGGTCGTAATCTATATGATCCATGTCGTATGCGTAATTATACGGTTCAACGTTTTGTCTGTCGTCGGCGGTCGCCCGATCACGCCACCGAACACGGTATGCCCGCCGCCTCGACGCGTCGGGCTATCGCCTCCAGCTCGGCTCGCGGCACTCTCTCCAGCGTGGGGCACGGCGTGTCGCGGTCGAGCGAGTAGACCATAACGCTGCGGGGCGCGATCTCGCGCACGAGGCGCAGCCAAGCCGACACCTCGCTCTCGGTCGTGTTGTCTATCGCGCGGCCGTCGCATGTTCCCCGCAGGAACATGGTCTGCATGATGAGCCGCCCCTCGAACAGCTTCATGAGCTCCACCGTGCGAGCCACCGTGTAGTTGCCCGCGGGCATATTCACGAGGCGCACCGTATCGTCGAAAGCGGAGTCGAGCTTCAGAATGTTGTTGTCGACCCTGAGAAGGGCTCGCCGCACATCCTCGCGGCCTATCCGGGTGGCGTTGCTGAGCACCGAGACTTTGGCCGAGGGACACAGGCGGTCGCGCAGGGCTATGGTGTCGTCTATGATCCCCTCGAAATCGGGGTGCATGGTGGGTTCGCCGTTGCCCGCGAAGGTTATGACGTCGGGCGGCGTGCCCGCGTCGGCCATTTCGGCCAGCTTGGCGGCGAGCAGCTCGCGCACATCCTTGCGGCGGTTGAAGCGTCGCGGACCCTTGCGGTCGGCGTTCCAGCCGCATTCGCAGTAGATGCAGTCGAAACTGCACAGCTTCGACTCCGTGGGGAGCAGATTCACTCCCAGCGAGAGGCCGAGGCGGCGCGAGCGGACGGGACCGAAGATTATGTCGTCGAATAGCGATGTCATATCGTTTGTCGTTTATTGTTTCGAGCGTCGGAACTCCTTGGGCGTCATTCCCGTGTGCCGCAGGAAGTATTGCCCGAAGAACGAGGGGTTGGGAAAGTTCAGCTTGTTGGATATCTGCTGCACCGTCAGGCGCGTCCCCGTGAGCAGCGATTTGGCGTTCAGTATCGCCGTGTGCGTGATCCAGCTCGTGGCGTTGCGGCCCGATATCTGACGCGTTATGATGGTAAGGTATTTGGGCGTTATGCACAGTTTGTCGGCATAGTACTGCACCTCGCGCGAGGCGGTGATGTCGGTGGCGAGCAGCGACAGGAATTTGCGGAACAGCACGTCCTGACGCGTGCAGGGCTGGCGTTTGACGGGCACGTAACGGGCGTAGATGCCCGCCAGTTCGTAACAGAGCAACATGAGCATCTGCGAATTGATCTGTTTGTGGAACGGATGGTCGGCGCGCATGTCCTTGTCGTGCATCATCTTGCATACCTGCATCACGGTGCGCGTCTGCTCGTCGGTGAGCACCATGCACGGATTGTCGCGTATGACGATATAGATCGAGTTGGCCGACGGGATGTTGATCTCGCGGATGAAGTCGATGTCGATGGCCAGCGTGTAGCCGCGGAAATCGTCGCCCGTGTTGAACGCCTGTATTATGGTGCCCGGGAACGCCACGCACATGGTGTTGGGGCAGAGGCGGTATTTGTGTTCGTTGATGATTACGTCGCCCTCGCCGTCGAGGCAGATGAATATGCCGCCCGTGTGCAGCACGTGGGGCAGGTTCTCCTCGTTCAGCAGCAGGTCGTAATCCTTGCGGTCGATGTATCGGAACGGCGCGGTGTCGGGATCGTCGCGCCGAGCCTCCGTCGCGGGCTCGAACATGTCGGTCGGCTGATTCATGGCAGTGGCGAATATCGTGTTTCTCAATAATGCGGATGCAAATATACGAATAATTCGCGACAAAGGATATTTTTGGGGATGCCGAGGTCGAAAAATGCGCCGAAAGTGGACGAATAGGACATTAGCGGGCGTCGCCGTTGTCGCGAGCGTCGCGCGGCGGAGGACGGCGATGAATAATTATGCCGATAATTTGCTCTCGCGCGGGGCGACGTTAAGGATAAAAACCTATCTTTGTAGGTGACAAAGCCCGCTCGCGCGGAGTGCGTTGCGTCGGTCGTCCGAAATTTTCGGCATTCGGATTTAATCGGTTTTCGCGTCCGTATTAGGACTGCATAAAATAGTGATAGTTATGTGTGGATTCGTTGGAATGTTCGATATAGAGAACAACAGTAAGGAGTACAGAGAGCAGGTGTTGCGCATGTCGAAGAAGATTCGCCACCGCGGCCCCGACTGGTCGGGCATCCATTGCGGCGAGCGGGCCATCATCTCGCACGAGCGACTCTCGATAGTCGATCCGCAGTCGGGCAAGCAGCCTCTCTATTCGGCCGACGGCAAGATCGTGCTGGCCGTGAACGGCGAGATATACAACCACCGCGAGATACGTCGCGAGCTGGAGGGCGAATACGAGTTCCTGACGGGTTCGGACTGCGAGGTTATCATTCCTTTGTATCAGCGCATGGGACTCGATCTGCTGGAGAAGATTAACGGCATATTCGCCTTTGCGCTTTACGACATGGAGCGCGACGAGTATCTCATAGCGCGCGATCCGATAGGGGTCATCCCTTTATATATAGGCTGGGACAAGCAGGGCCATTTTTACGTGGCTTCGGAGCTGAAGGCCCTCGAAGGGGTATGCGCCACCATCAAGCCGTTCCTGCCCGGGCACTATTGGTCGAGCCGCGACGGCGAGATGAAGCGTTGGTACAAGCGCGACTGGGAGTCGTACGACGCCGTGAAGGGCAATCCCGTCGATATCGGCGCGCTGCGCGTCGCTTTGGAGGATGCGGTGCGCCGCCAGCTCATGTCCGACGTTCCTTACGGCGTGTTGCTGTCGGGAGGACTCGATTCGTCGATCATATCGGCCGTGGCGAAGAAGTATGCCGACAAGCGTATCGAGACGGGCAGCCGCGATACGGCGTGGTGGCCGCAACTGCACTCTTTCGCCATAGGACTGAAGGGCGCGCCCGATTTGGCCGCGGCGCAGAGGGTGGCCGACATGATAGGCACGGTGCATCACGAGATACATTACACGATTCAGGAGGGATTGGACGCCCTGCGCGACGTGATATACCACATCGAGACTTACGACGTGACGACGGTGCGGGCGTCGACGCCCATGTATTTGTTGGCGCGCGTCATAAAGTCGATGGGAATAAAGATGGTGCTTTCGGGCGAGGGTGCCGACGAGATATTCGGCGGTTATCTCTATTTCCACAAGGCGCCCGACGCCGAGGAGTTCCACAACGAGACGGTGCGCAAGATCGGCAAGCTGCATCTGTACGACTGTCTGCGCGCGAACAAGGCGCTCAGCGCGTGGGGTATCGAGGGACGGGTGCCGTTCCTCGACAAGGAGTTCATGGATGTGGCCATGCGGCTCGATCCCGAGGCGAAGATGGTGCGCGGCGAGCACAACATGGAGAAATGGGTGCTTCGCAAGGCGTTCGAGGATATGCTGCCCGAGTCGATCGTATGGCGTCAGAAGGAGCAGTTCTCCGACGGCGTGGGATACGGCTGGATCGACACCCTGAAAAAGGTCACTTCGGAGGCCGTCAGCGACCGCGACATGTCGCTCGCGGCGGAGCGTTTCCCGATCAACCCGCCGCGCAACAAGGAGGAGTATTACTACCGCACCATATTCGAGGAGCTGTTCCCGTCGCAGACGGCGGCGCAGTGTGTGCCTTCGGTGCCTTCGGTGGCATGTTCCACGGCCGAGGCTCTGGCGTGGGACGAGTCGTTCAGGAACATGAACGATCCTTCGGGCCGCGCTGTGTTCGGCGTGCACGAGAAGGATTTGAAGCATTGACGGTTATGCGCTTCGGTTCGCCGACCTGCCGATAACGGCGGCGGCCCGCGAGTCGGGGCCTATATTTATATTGTTCCGATTATTTCGCTTTGGCGGGATAATCGGAATTTTTGTTTGCCGAAAAGTCTCGATTTATGTCGGAAAAGATTCGGAAAGTCGTCGGGGCGTATTCGAATAAGACGGAAACGATGATATTATCTCTTTTGTAGAGATGGCACCGACATCCCAATATTGCCGCAAAACTAATAAAAAAATCTGATATCAAGGAATTTCGGGTTTATAATCTTAAGCCTCGGAAATCTCCGATTGCGGAAAAAACAGCGAATAATTCCACCGATCGGAAAACAACCCTCAGGAACATGATATCATTAAGACACTTGCACTTCGGGACGCTCTCTACAAAAGAGATGGTACGATTTCAATACGGAGATTTGTCGCTTTGCTTGAGAGTGTGCAAAACGGACGATACATAACTCTTTACAACCCCGTTTTCGGTCGTCGACCGCTGAGATCGGGGGTCGAGAGGAATTGTCTTTGAAAAATCGGTTATTAATAGCTGCTTTTCGGGTGGAAGATTCTGAACGACATATTGTTGAGGCCGTGGATGCAAGGTCGTTTTTTCGGGCCAAAACAGACGAGGCCGCGAATGAAAAAAGCCTCAAGGGGTTGCGGCAGGCATTTTCGGCGTTCGACCGTTTCTGGGGAGGCGGCGCGCTCGGATTCGGGGATTTTACCCGAGAGGCGATTCTCGAATGGAGCTGTCGGATGCTGTACGAAGGGTATACTCAAAAGACCTCCGCTTATTACCTCCGAAACCTCTCGGCGCTTTACGGCAGGGCGGTCAAGGAGGGAATCGCCGCGGAAAACGACGTGTTCGGCAGTGCGATTTCGAAGATCATGGGACTCTCTCCCGCCATGTTCGTCGAAAAGAGGGATTCGAGCGTTGTCGAGAAGCTGCAACGCCTCGTACGCCTGAATGCGGGCGGCAGCGGCGAGAGCGCACTGTCGCGGGATCTGGTGATATTTTCCGTCCTGAACGGCGGATTGCGATTCGACGAATTGGCCTATTTCAAAAAAGAGGATTACAAAGGGGGCGATCCCGCTATCATAGAGATAGTCGACAGATATTCGAAGCCGAAGAACAAATATCTTTTCCCGCTGAAACAGTCCGAGCGCACGCCCAAGCAGATGGGGGCCTTTTTGAAAGATCGGTTCTCGGATGCGTTGTCGCTCGTCGGCATATCCCTTTCGAATCCGGCCGACGATACGGCTCTGGAGCTGTGGTGCGCGACGGCCCTGAGGTGCAACGCGGGCGTGTCGACGGTTCTCGGCTGCGCGGGCCGCAGGCCGATATCCGATCCCGTGTTCGCGCTCGCCGATCCGAGAGAGGTGACGGCCGACGAGAGAGGCCGTATTATGGCCATGGTGAGCCACGCCATAGTCGACAACCCTCGGGAGTGGCATGCGATGCAGTTGCGTCCGACGGTGGATTACGGCAAGCTGACGGCTCGGCTTAAACTCTGCGAGAAGGATATCCGTATCCCCGAGATGTACTATCCTTGCGAAGAGATCGCGAAGAGGATAGGGCGCAGGCTGGTTTACAAGAACCGACCCGTGATTTCGGGGCTGGTGTTCTTCAAGAGCCGTATGTCGGACATATCGCCGTTGTTCCGTTGTATCGGCGACCTCGCATGGTGCTATCGCGAAGGAAAGGATGTCGGCAGCCCCTATGCCGTTATTCCGCAGTCGCAGATGCGTCTCTATCAGACTACCATCGGCATATTCACTCCCCGAACGGAGATTTTCCCCGTCGGCGCCATAACTCTCGAAAAGGGCGACAGGGTGGAGGTGATAGGCGGAAGCTTTTTGGGCCGCATGGGCAAGTTCGGGACCGTTCTCACGAAAAACAAGGGAACGGAGGCGGCGCGGACGGTGTATCGCCTTCTGTTGCCCGATAATAACGGAATCGAATGGGTGGTCGATACCGATCCTTGTCTGGTCAGGAAAATTACGGATGAGAGGTATCGGAGTTTCATAAACGAGCTGAATTAGAGAGGGCGACTCGCGTCCGCTTCGGAATTATGAGCATCATATCGCAAGAGTTGCGTATCGATAACGTCGACTTCGGATCGCCCGAAGCGGTGGAGGCTTACGGCCACCTCCTTTTCAGCGCGTTCAACAATGTCGGCGGCTTCGCGGCGGCTTCTCCCGTTTACGACACTTGCGGGATAAGGGACGATGCCGAGCGGTGGATCCGTAAAGTGGAGCGGAACATAGAGGCGCAGAACGCGCGCGGCATACAGCGTTATCTGGGATGGTACGATATCGTTCACCGCATGACGTTTGGCCGCCCTGCTTCGACGGAGTTCATCGACAAGTATATGAACGGGGCTCTTATGGCGATGCTCGGCGGGGATGAGGCGGAACGGTTGGTCTTCATGCGGTGGATGCTCGGCAAGATACGCATCGACCCCCGAGCGGTCGACCGCAAGGCGTTGGAGTGGTATACGGCCGTCGAGGATGAATGGATAAACGATGCCCGTTCGTATAACCCGCTCTCCAACCATCCGTTGCACGAAGCCGTCGGTATCGTGAATTTCCTCGACGGTGAGGATCTGTACGCATGGATCTCGGATCAGAGCGGTTTCAAGTCGAACCTTTACCGTTATTTCATGCCTCTGCTCGGCGCGGTCGACGGCATATGCGACCGACGGTTGCTCGAAGCGTTGCGCGCTTTCGCGTCGATAGCGTTCAGGGCGTTTCCCGACGAAGCGGACGACGATACGGATATGAAGATTTTACGACGGTTGAGCGCGCTCCCCACGATTCATCGCTACGATAGTCGGGCTTACGCCCTCGATCTGGAGACGGAAATGAACAGACCCGACTTGCGATGACGATGCCCGTTGCGGAGAAACCTATGGCGTCGTCGTTTGCGCTAATTTAATTTGTCAGTCGTTAATTTATGAGCGAAGCTATCGTTTTAGGTGCCAATCACCACAATACTTACGGAATAATACGGGCCTTGCATGCTGTCGGCGTCAAACCGACGGTCATTTGTCCGCCGCCCGTAAAGGGATGCTGCTACAAGAATTCGAGGTATGTCGGGGAGCTGGTGGAGATCCCCGAAAGCGAAGTTTTGTCGTGGCTCCTCGATTATGGCCGAAAGGCCGAGTCGAAGGCTGTCGTGTTCGTTTCGAGCGACTCCTTTTCGAGCCTGATCGACGAGAACTCGGATCGGTTGAAGCCGTATTTCGTCATTCCCTGCTCCGACGAGTCGGGCAAATTGACCCGTTTGATGGATAAGCAGCGCATGAGCGATCTGGCCGTCGAGTGCGGTTTGTCGGTTCCGCCCAATTCGAGAGTCGTGGAGACGGCGGATCTCGCGCGCGAGGAGGAGACGCTGAAATTTCCGTGCATCGTCAAGCCGTACAAATCGATCGAGGGAGATAAGTCGGATATATTCATCTGTCGCGACGCGTCCGATTACAGGGAGTTGGCGGAGAAGATAAAATGCCCTGCCGTGCAGATACAGGATTTCATAGACAAGCAGTTGGAGTATCAGTTGATCGGTTTGTCGCTCGACGAGGGTCGTACCGTCGTCATTCCCGGAGTCACGAGGTTGATATGGGCGTCATCGGAGAGTTCGAATACGGGCATAGTGGAGATCGACGGGTTCGACAAGTACGACGATATCCCTCTCGACAGAGTGCGTTCTTTTATTCGGGCGACTGGTTACAGCGGCTCTTTCAGCGTGGAGTTTTTGCGCGATAAGGAGGGGCGGGATTACTTCATGGAGATCAATTTCCGAAATGACGGAAACGCGATAGTGGCCACTGCGGCCAATGTCAACCTGCCTGCCATGTGGTGGGAGCACGCCACGGGCGGCAGTGTCCGCAAGCCGAATGGAAAGAGGTTCCGCAAAGCCGTGGCGATACCTTTCTGGAGCATGCTTACCGTCGCGCGCCGACAGGGACGGCTGGCGGAGCTGGTCAGGTATCTCCTTAAAGGCGACGTGTTGATGGATGTGTCGTTGGCGGATATGAGGCCGTTTCTGAACAGCGTGAAAGAGCGTATATGCAACCGAATGAAACGATGAGCAAGAAATTTATCATAACGGTCGACACCGAGGGCGACAATCTTTGGAATTGGCGCGCGGGAGATTCGGTAAGTACCGAGAATTCTCGATATATCCCCCGTTTTCAGGAGCTTTGCGACAAATACGGCTTCAAGCCGGTCTATCTGACCAATTACGAGATGGCAGGTTGCGATCGGTTCATGGACCGCGCCGTCGAGTGGCAAAACAACGGCGCGTGCGAGATCGGCGTGCACCTCCACGCTTGGAACAATCCTCCGTCGTATCCTCTGCGAAAGACGTACGAGGGGCAGGATTATCTCATAGAGTATCCCGAGGAGATCATGAGAGCCAAATTCGACGCCGTATACTCTCTGATTAAGTCGAAGACGGGAAATACCCCCCCCCTCGTTTCTCACCGTGCGGGACGCTGGGCGATGAACGGCGTCTACTTCAAAATATTGAGGGATTACGGCATCAAAGTCGATTGTTCGTTTACCCCGGGAGTCGACTGGTCCGACAACAAGGGCGCGTCGACGGGCGGCACGGACTATTCGAAGGCGTCCCGAACGCCCGTATCGATAGAGGGCGTCTTGGAGGTCCCCATGACGATAAGGCGGCTGCGGACATGGACCAAAGGCAGCCTGAAACATAAATTGAAATGCTTGGCGTTGTCCAAACATACTTGGTTGAGGCCCGCGGGGCATTCGCTGTTCGAGATGAAGCACGTGCTGGCGACCGTCGCGCGCGAGGAGGATACGGATTATGCCGAGTTCATGATCCACTCGTCGGAATTGATGCCCGCAGGCAGCCCGTACTTCAGGGATAAGGCCGATATCGACGAGCTGTACCGCGACATGGACGCGTTGTTCGCCCGAGCGGTCGAATCGGGATACGAAGGGTGCACCCTCAGGGATTACGAACGTGAGAGATCGGTTGTTTCCGATTGAAGTTTTTCGAAGATATATTCGTTTCGGATATGAATCAAGTGAAAGCAGGCGCGATATTGAATTATGTCATAATAGGGCTTAACACTCTGTTGGGGTTGCTTTATACGCCCTACATGTTGCACATGCTGGGACAGAACGAATACGGTCTGTATTCGCTCGTGGCCTCGATCATCGCCTATTTGACCATCCTCGACTTTGGTTTCGGAAACGCCATAGTGCGATATACGGCCAAATTCAGGGCCGAGGGCAAGCAGCGGGAACAGTGGGAGATGTTCGGCATGTTCCTCATAGTATATACGCTCATCGGCTTCGCGGCGTTTCTGATCGGGCTCGGTCTGTACTTCAACGTCGAGGCGTTGTTCGAAAGGACGATGTCGGCCGAGGAGGTGGCGCAGGCCCGCACGATGATTATGTTGTTGATAGTTAATCTGGCCATAACGTTTCCGTTCAGCATGTTCGGATCGATTATTACCGCCTACGAGGATTTCGTGTTCCAGAAAGTGGTGGCTATCGTCAGATTGTTGCTGTGCACGTCGGTGATAATACTCTTGTTGCATGTCGGATATCGGGCTGTCGCGATGGTGGCGGCGCAAACGGCGTTCAACATCGCCACCTTGTTGCTCAACTATTTGTATTGCGTCCGCAAGATAAAGATAAAAATAGCCTTTTCGAGATTCAACCGTTTGTTCGTCAAGGAGATCACGATCTACTCTTTTTGGTTGTTCCTCAATACGATAATGGATCGCATATATTGGAGCACGGGGCAGTTCGTGCTGGGCGCCGTGGTCGGCACCGCCGCCGTGGCCGTGTACTCCGTCGCCATATTGCTGCAACAGATGTACATGTCGTTCTCGACTTCGATAGCCAATGTCCTCCTGCCCAAAATAACGGCGATGGTTTCGTTGGACAAGGGCGCCCGAGAGGTGTCGGATCTGTTCATTCGCACAGGTCGAATACAGTGTATCGTGATGTCGGCCGTTTTGTCGGGCTTTATCGTCTTCGGACGAGGGTTCATCGATATTTGGGCGGGACCCGAATATGCGACGGCCTATCCGATCACGTTGATATTTTTCGTTTCGTTGTTCGTGCCGTTGATCCAGAATACGGGAATAACCATCCTTCAGGCTCGCAACCGAATGAAATTCCGATCGTTGCTCTATCTGGGGATTTCGTTCGCAAGCCTCATAGGTCAGGTGATTCTTGCCCGACGGTTCGGAACGATGGGGTGCGCCGTCTCTATCGGCGCGGCGTTGATAATAGGCCAAGGGCTTGTAATGAATGTCTATTACGCCAAACGTCAGGAGATCGCGATCGCGAGGTTCTGGCGCGAGATAGGTGGGATGATGGTCGTGCCGGCGATCTTCACCGTGTCGGGATTGCTCACGACCCGATATGTGGATTACTCCGCGCCTTTGGTCCTCGTAACGGGAATATGCGTCTACATGCTGTTGTTCGTTCCAGCTTTCTGGCGATGGAGCATGAACGGTTACGAGCGCAATCTGTTGTTGTCTCCGATCAAGAAATTAGTTGCCAAATATGTCGTCGCAGTCAAATAGACGCCCCTATTTCGATGCGTTGAGGGGCTTGGCCATAATCATGGTCGTGGGGATTCATACGGTACCCGAACGCGCGTGGGCTTTCGATACGTTCGAGAACATACTCACGATCGTTATCCGATTGTCGCTCAATTGCGCCGTGCCTCTGTTTCTCGCCATCTCGGGTTATTTCGTCGGCTCGAAGAAGATCGGCTCGCGTTCGGAGTATTTCGACTTTCTGAAGCGGCAGATCCCGACGGTGTATATCCCGTGCCTCGTCTTTTCCGTGCCTTGGCTGGTTATGAGCGTGCGTGCGGGACATTCGAGCGTCGTGACCGATGCGGCCAAATTCTTTCTGTGCGGATTCAGCGTCTACTATTTCGTGGCGTTGATTATCCAGTATTACGTGCTGTCGCCCGTTTTGATCGGGTTGAATAAATTAAGGGGGGGGGTATTTTTGACGGCCGTGATTTCGGCGGTCTCGATTATGGCGGTGACCTGCATGATGAGTTTCCGCGGTTATAACCTGCCTCTGTTGGTCTATGCGGGAGGGTTCCCGCTGTGGATAATCTTCTTTTTCATGGGGATCCGTTTTTCGGATCATTCGAGGGCGTTCGATTTGAAGTATCCGATAATCGTCATCGCGGCGGGGCTGGCATTGCAAATAATCGAATGTAATTGGCTGTTTTCGATAGACGGCAGGGGATTGGGAATAAAATTGTCGTCGTTCGTCTTTTCGGCGGGAGTCGTTTGGCTGGCCTTCTCCGAACGGTTGGAAAAATCATACGCCGAGACGAGGTTTACGGCCGCAATCAATTATATAGGGCGAATATCGTTCGGCATATATCTGTTGCACGTGTACGTCATAGAGATTTGGAAACGCCTGCTGCCCGCAGGGAGCTGGGTGGTCGACTGGATCGCGGTCATGTGCCTGACCATATCGGTCATAGCGTTCGTCAAGGCGTTGAATCCGAGATTTGCGAAGAAATATTTGGGTTTCAGATGATCGATATTCTCAGAAAGGAAGATTGCGTCGGCTGCAACGCCTGTGTTCAGCGGTGCCCCGAAAAGTGCATCGAGATGGTCGAGGACGGGCAGGGATTCGTCTATCCGAGAGCGGATGCGGATAAGTGCATAGGTTGCGACCTTTGCGAACGGGTGTGTCCCGTGCTCAACCGAAACGAGCCTGCGAAGCCGAAGGCCGTATATGCGGCGAAGAACGCGGACGACAAGATTCGGATGACCTCCTCGTCTGGCGGCGTTTTCCACGCTCTCGCTCGGACCGTGATAGAGGATGGGGGAGTCGTTTTCGGCGCGAAATTCAACGAGCGGTGGGAGGTCGTTCACGATTATGCGGAGACGCTCGAAGAGGTCCGCGCGTTCCAAGGATCGAAATATGTGCAGAGCGCGATAGGCGATGCGTTCCGTAGGGCCGAGGATTTTCTCAAACACGGTCGCAGAGTGATGTTTACGGGAACCCCGTGCCAGTTGGCGGGGCTGCAATCGTTCCTCGGAAAGGATTGGGGCGATAAGCTGCTGAAGGTCGACGTGGTTTGCCACGGCGTTCCGAGTCCGCTTGTGTGGCGCGAGTATTTGAAATACATAACCGCGTCGGGCGACGGGCGGATCGAAATAACGGGCGTCTCATTCCGCGATAAACGGTCGGGCTGGGAAAAATTCGGTTTGACGGTCCGCGCCGCCTATGCGGAGAGTGATCCGACGTCGGATTCTCCTCGCGACGAGTTCGAACTGCTTTTCGAGCCGCTGACGGAAAATCGGTACATGCGGGGATTTCTCAAGGATCTCTACCTGCGTCCGTCGTGCTACTCTTGCCCTGCGAAGCGGGGGCGGTCGCGCAGCGATATTACGCTGGCCGATTTTTGGGGAATCCGCTATCGGGTCCCGCGCTTTTATGACCCGAGCGGAGTATCGCTGCTGTTGATAAACAGCGATCGGGGCGAAAGGGTCTTCTCGTCTCTGCGGCTCGAATCGGAGAGCGTGTCCTATGATGCGGCGTTGTCGAGCAACCGCGCGATAGAGAGGAGCGTGAAGCGGCCGAAGCAGTCCGGCGACTTTTGGCGCGGGTTTGAAGCCGAGGGCTTTCCGATCGTGGATCGGTTGTGCGACGAGATACGGCTTTCGCGTCGGGAGCTTTGGGCCGCGACAGTCCGTCGGGGCCTGAGCAAGGTTAAGAGAACGGCGGTCGGCATGTTCCATTTCGGTAAACAAAATCGGTAGAATGAATATAGGAATAATCTCTTTTTGGGACGACCAAAGCAATTACGGTCAGATCCTGCAATGTTTCGCCCTTCAGAAGTTCCTTCGCAATATGAATCATCGGCCGTTCCACGTCAAGTATGTCGAGGGCGGCGGCAAGCGGCAGAAGATCGCGAATTTCGCGTATGTCTTGTTTCACGGATATCTGTTCGATTGGATCAAATCGAAAAGGGGAGCGAAGCGCGACGACAGATATGCCGAATTGAATCGCTTGCAGGCTCGGGAAGACGAAATGCACCCTCGCGATTTCGACGGGTTTAGGGACAGGCATTTGACCTTTACTCGCGAGACATACAGGATAAGCGATCTGTGCGCCCGTCCGCCCGAGGCCGATTGCTATATCTGCGGAAGCGATCAGATTTGGGCGTATCCCGATGCGGGATACATGCTCGACTTCGGCCCCCGAGGGGTGAGGAGGATCGCATACGCGGCCTCGATGGGCGGTAACGATTTGGCCGACAAGATACAACGGAGCCGATTCACGCGACGGCTTAAGAGGCTGGACATAGTCTCGCTCAGGGAGAAGGACGGGGTGGAAGTTTGCCGAGAGGCGGGGCGTAAGGACGCTTTTCTCGCGCCCGATCCCGTATTCCTGCTGCCTGCCGAGGAATATCGGAGCATTGCGAAACGCGAGAGCGCCGAAGGGGAGTACGTTTTGGTCTATCTGCTGGGAAATGAGATCGACGTGGATGTGCGCGAGATCTTTTCGTTCGCGCGAAGCAGAGGGCTCGACGTGAAATATGTTACGTCGAAGGGCCGATTCGATGAATTCCCCAAAACGTATCCTTCGATAGAGGAGTGGCTGGGGTTGATGGATGCCGCGAAATATGTGGTCACCAATTCGTTCCACGGCATGGCTCTCAGCATAATATTGAATAAGGATTTTGCGGTTTTGCCTTTGTCGGGCGAAAGGGCTTCGATGAATTCGCGCATAACGACGACATTGGAGCATTACGGTCTCTCGGAGCGCATGGTGTGGGAAAGGACGAGGGATTCGTTCGATGGCGAGAGGATCGATTACTCGGCGATCAACCTGAAACTCCGACGACAGAGAGAGCATTATAAGGAGCTGTTCGCAAAATGGTTGGGAGGAGCCGAGGGTGGCGATTCCCCGAAGGAGGCGGAATGATAACTGTTTCGGAGGTTGTGAAATGAGGATACTTTTAATGTGCCATGCCCTGACGGGCGGCGGCGCGGAACGCGTTTGCGCCGGTTGGGCCAACGGCTTGTCGCAGGCGGGACACGAGGTCTCGATTCTGACCGATACGGTTACGACTCCCCAGACCTATCGGACCGTGCCCGAAGTGGCCATCGTACAATGTCGGTTCCGTCCGCTGCGGAGCGGGTCGATCCTTGCGAGGATCCGCAACAGACTGTCGCGATCTTGGTCGTTCTTCAAGCAGATAAGGAGGTTGATTAAAGAGGACAAGCCCGATGCGATAGTCAACGTGCTCTATTACGCCAAGACGGAATTGCTTCTGGCCAAGCTGTGCGCCATGTCGAAAGTCCCGATCATAATGACGGACCACAATGCTTACGAAAGGCCGAAAGGCGTGAGGATGCCGATATGGCAGTGGATGTGCAAGTTCGTATACAACCGTTTCTTCGATCGGGTGACGGTTCTGACCCGACCCGACAAGGAAATTCTGGAAAGGCGCGGCATCCGCAATGCCGATGTGCTGCATAATCCGTTGTTTTTGGCCCCTTCGACGGAGTGGGGCGGCAAGGAGAAGACGGTTTTGTCGGTCGGTCGGATAAATGCGTGGTATGTCAAAGGTTTCGATCTGCTCGTCGAGGCTTGGAACGAGATAGCCTCGCGGCACGGAGACTGGAAGCTGCGGATCGTCGGCAGCGGGGACGAGGAGGTGAAGCGTATGTTGTTGGATCGTTACGACGGCGATATCGGCAATATGGAATTCAAGCCTTTTACCGAAGATATAGTCGAGGAGTATCGCAAAGCCTCGATATTCGTCCTCTCGTCGCGTTTCGAAGGCTGGGGGCTTACGCTCGTCGAAGCCATGTCGCAACATTGCGCTTGCGTCGCGTGCGACTATAAAGGCCGTCAGGCTGAAATAATCGAAAACGGCAAGAACGGTTTGTTGTGCCGAACCGACGACGCGCGCGAACTCGCGGCGAAAATCGAGGCGTTGATATCCGACGACGGTTTGCGGGAACGGTTGCAGGAGGCCTCCGTTGCCGACCTCGACCGTTTCTCGGAAAAGGAGGTCGCCCGAAATCTGGAACGGATCATTTTGAAAGCCTGCCGACGCTGACATCCGATGGCCAATTATTTCAGTTTACCTTCGTTCGTCCTTTATGTGGCCGTGGGCTGCATGTGCGGGTTGTGGATGAAGCTGACCTATTCGAAGAGGCTGAAGGCCGATCCCGCCGCGATGTATTTCGGGCTGTGGTTCTTCCTGACCCTTTTCGCCGTGTTGCGCGCCGTCGGGCCCAACGGATTGGGCGGAATGGACGCCTACGGCTATGATTTGATTTTCAGGAATCTCGAAGCCGACCGAATCGACAGAATGGAGCCGTTGTTCAAATACGGCACGATGCTGATCCGATACGTCACATCCGAAGTTTTCGTCTATCGGTTCGTATGTTACGGCGTCATAGCGTTCGGATATCTGTTCTTCCTGAAACGCTTCGTCGTCTCCGAGCTGTCGTTCATTCCCTTTATTCTCATAGTTTTCCCCTATTTGAGGTCGTTCAATACCATGAGAAACAGCGTGGCGATAGCGGTGTTCGTGATTGGAATAGTGCTTTTCTCGGAAAGGAAGACGTTGCGGGGCGTCGCGATGATGGTCGCCTCTTTCTTTTTCCATCGCATGAGTATCATCTACATCGCCTTCATACCGTTTTATTACATGTTTCGCAAGAGCAATTTTCAAAACGGCAAGAAGCTCTTCGTGTTTTTGATATGTTATTTGGTCTTGGGATATTTGGCGGCGCGTCTTTTACAGGATTATATCATCGCCGCGAATCTGCTCTCTTCGGAGGATAATTCGGACATGTATTATATCTCGACTTCGGTCAACGAAAACATTTTTTCTCGAATCCCGCTCATGTTCCAGCATATTTTGCTGCTGGGGGCCATGATATGCTGGAACAGCCGATTGCCCCGCACCGCGGACGTGAATTTTTTGAGACTGTTGATAGTGTTCGACATTTTGATCGTGCCCGTTTCCGTCGTATTGGGCATGTGGCGAAGCGTGGAATATTTCTACATACCCCGATTGGTTATGTGGGGATACCTGATCCCCTGCATGGTCAGGCCCTTCACCGCGAAGTCGAAACGCATCTTGGAGTTCGGCCTGTTTGCGGTTTTCGTTTTCTGGCTGTGCTTCAGAATCGCCAAGGAGTGGGAGCCTGCGGGGTTGTTGCCCTATGTGCCGATATTTTTGAATTGAAAATTCAGTTATGAAATCCGATGACAGATTGCTCTTTTTCGCCTTGGACGGTGTCGGAGGGGCCGAAAGAGTCATGGTGACGGTTGCCAAGCAACTGTTGAAGCGGGGGCGTTCGATTACGTTCGTCCTGATTCGCAACTCGCAATTCTCGGGCGCTTCGTTGGAGACGTTATTGCCGAGCGGCGTCGAGTGCCGGAGAATATTCTGGGACGGTCAGATAAAGTTCATGCGGGATTTGAAAAAGGCGGTCGAAACCGTGAACCCCGCGGTGGTTTTCTCGTCGGCGATGCACATCAACCAACGCCTTCTGTTATTGAAGCCGTTCTTCCGCGATGTGAAATTCATTGTCAGAAACGACAACTATCTGTATACTCTGCCGCCGTTGAAGCGATTGTGCCTGAAACTGACCTACCGATTCGCCGAGTGCGTGATAGCCCAGACCGAGGAGATGGGGGCGGAGGTGAGCAAGTTCGTCGACGCGGGAAAGGTGCATGTGCTGGACAATCCGATCGACGAGGAGTTGATCGGGTCGAAGTTGCGGGCGCCGTCTCCTTTCGCGGACGGCGACGATTCGATAAAATTCGTGGCGTCGGGCCGTTTCGCCTATCAAAAGGGGTTCGACATTCTTGTCGAGGCCTTCGATATGGTCAGAAAGAGGTTGCCTTCGTCCAAGCTCTATATCCTCGGGAATTACGAATACGACAACCGCAAGGTGTATGACATGCTGCGGGAGTACGTGGATCGCAACGGACTGCGGGATTGCGTGATCTTCGCGGGATATACCGACAATCCGTTCGCGTATATCAAGCATGCGGACGTCTTCGTCCTCTCGTCGCGATGGGAGGGTTGTCCCAATGTCGTGCTCGAAGCGAAGTATGTGGGGACTCCTGTCGCCGCCGCCCGATGTATCCCCGTGATCGTCCGACTCATAGACGAAGGCAGGACGGGATGTCTCGCCGAGTCGGAGAATCCGCGTTCGTTGGCCGAGGCGATGATAAAGGCGACGCGTCTCGAACACGGCGAGGGGGGAAAGGGCGTCGCGGTCAATAATCCGAAATGGATCGAACTATTCAACCGATAATATGAAATTATTAGTGACGGGAGCCGCGGGGTTCATAGGGGCCGCGGTATGCAGGCGATTGGTCGATGACGGATGCGAGGTCGTCGGTCTGGACAATATCAACGACTATTATGATCCGAATCTGAAATACGCCCGACTGGCGTTGTTGGGTATCGATCGAGAAGAGGCGGATTGGTACAGATTCGCCGTCGGCGCGAAGTCGGGGCTGTTCAAATTCATTCGGATGAATCTCGAGGATCGGCAGGCCATGCGGATGCTGTTCGCCAACGGCGAATTCGACGTCGTGGTCAACCTCGGCGCTCAGGCGGGCGTGCGATACTCTATCGAGAATCCTCACGCTTACATAGAGAGCAACGTCGACGGCTTCATCAACGTCCTCGAGGGATGCCGGCGCAACAAGGTCAAGCATCTTGTTTACGCCTCGTCGTCCAGCGTCTACGGACTGAACGGTAAAGCGCCTTTCTCGGAGCACGACGGCACGGCTCATCCCGTGAGCCTTTATGCCGCCACCAAGAAGAGCAACGAAATGATGGCTCATGCCTATTCGAAGCTCTATGATCTCCCCGCGACGGGTCTCCGCTTCTTTACCGTATACGGTCCGTGGGGGCGTCCCGACATGTCGCCGTTCCTTTTTATGGACGCCATACTGCATGACAGACCCATCAAGGTTTTCAACAACGGAGATATGTGGCGGGATTTCACCTATATCGACGATATCGTCGAGGGGATAGTTCGCGTAATCGGCGCGGCGCCCCGAGGCGACGATAATTGGAACGACCTCGATCCCGATCCCGCGACTTCGACGGCGCCGTATCGGATATACAATATCGGCAACCAACGCCCCACCAAGTTGATGGATTACATATCGTGCATCGAAAAAGCGATAGGCCGAGAGGCCGTAAAGGAGTTTCTTCCCATGCAGTCGGGCGATGTGTATCGGACTTACGCCGATTCGTCGGCGTTGGCCGAGGCGACGGGATTCAAGCCCGACACGGCCCTGCAAGAGGGGATCGACAAAACCGTCGCTTGGTTCGAAAACTATTATGGTATCGCGCGATGAAGATTTTAAGAAAGATATTCTCGTATCTGAGAAAACAGTACATGCCCGCCGACCGATATGCGCGTTGGGCAGGCGTCACCGTCGGCGACAATTGCCTGATCGCGACGAAGAATTTTTCTACCGAGCCCTATTTGATAACGATCGGCGACAACGTGCAGGTAACCCCCGATGTCTATTTCCATACTCACGGCGGGAGCCACGTCGCCAGATCGCGTTATCCGAAATTCGATGTTTTCGGAAAGATCCGAATCTGCGACAACGCCTACATAGGTTCGGGGAGCCACATCATGCCCGGCGTCACCGTCGGCAGAGGTTCGTTGATCGCGAGCGGCTCCGTCGTATGCAAATCGGTCCCCGATAATGAAGTGTGGGGCGGCGTTCCTGCCAAGTTCATCTGCACGGTCGAGGATTACATACGTCGCAATCTGCCGTTCAATTTGGATACGAAAGGGTTGTCCGCCGAAGAGAAGCGGTCGATATTGTTGTCTTTGCCCGATGATAAATTTATAAAAAAATAAGATTATGAATATTGCGATAGTCGGTACAGGTTATGTCGGACTCGTATCCGGAACCTGCTTTGCCGAAATGGGGGTAAACGTTACGTGCGTGGATATCGACGAAGAGAAGGTCGATAAACTTCGTCGCGGAGTCATTCCGATTTACGAGCCCGGGCTCGATGAGATGGTCAGGCGTAATGTCGATGCGGGCCGTCTTCGTTTCACCACCGATCTGACGGAGGTGCTCGACGATGTGGAGGTCGTCTTCTCGGCCGTCGGCACGCCTCCCGACGAGGACGGGTCGGCCGATTTGAAATATGTTCTTGCCGTGGCCGAGACGTTCGGTCGGAATGTCAACAAATATACCATTCTCGTCACGAAGTCGACCGTTCCCGTGGGCACGGCCGAGAAAGTGAAGCAGAGAGTGCGGGCGGAGCTCGACAAGCGTGGGGTGGACGTAGAGTTCGACGTGGCGTCCAATCCCGAGTTTTTGAAAGAGGGCGCGGCCATAAAGGATTTCATGACCCCCGACCGAGTGGTGGTCGGAACCGAAAGCGAGCAGGCGAAAAAGGTCATGTCGCGTCTCTACAAACCGTTCATGCTCTCGGGCGAACGCATGATATTCACCGATATCCCGTCGGCCGAGATGATAAAGTATGCGGCTAATTCGATGCTCGCCACGCGCATATCGTTTATGAACGACATCGCCAATTTGTGCGAACTCGTGGGCGCGGATGTCAATATGGTGCGCAAGGGAATAGGCTCGGATTCGCGCATCGGCAAGAAATTTTTGTACCCGGGGTGCGGTTACGGCGGCTCGTGTTTCCCTAAGGACGTGAAGGCCCTCATCAAAACGGCCGAGAAGAGCGGATATCGGATGCAGGTGCTGAAAGCCGTCGAAGAGGTGAACGAAAAGCAGAAAGAGATTCTCTACCGCAAGCTGATGAGACATTTCGATAATGATCTCGAAGGTAAAACCATAGCCATGTGGGGACTCGCTTTCAAGCCCGAGACCGACGACATGCGCGAGGCTCCCGCTTTGGTGCTGATCGACAAACTGAAGGAGGCGGGCGCGATAGTGAAAGTATACGATCCGATCGCGATGAACGAGTGCCGCCGCAGGCTCGGCGAGGATGCGGTGGTGTATTGCAACGACATGTACGAGGCCGCTGTCGATGCCGACGCTCTGCTTCTGGTTACCGAATGGAACCAGTTCCGCATGCCGTCGCTATCGGTTCTCGCGAGGACCATGAAACAGCGGGTCATCGTCGACGGCCGCAACATATACGATTCCGATTATCTGAAGGATAACGGATTCACATACTACAAAATCGGCTAATCCGACCCGAGGGATGCGAATCATCTATTACGGATATCCTCTGTGGGATTATTTCTTGTCGAGCGCGGGCGGATCCCATGAATTGATCAAGTCCGAGCCCTTGTCTTTCAGGTCTAAACTGGCGCTGCACGCCTTTTGGAATCGCGGGTTCCGCTCTCGGCTCCTCGATTTTGCCGACGTGGCGAATTCGGCCCCTTCGGATGAACCCACGATCGTGATGGACATATACAGTCCCGCCCAATTGTGGCGTATCGCGAAGAAGTGCGGCAAGGACGCTCCTCGATATCTGTGGTTTTGGAATCCTCTTAAGCCGACGTTGAGATTCCACGACATACATCGGACCGTTGCGCTCGTCAAAGATATGGGGTATCGGATTTTCACGTTCGACCCCGACGATGCCGAGGAGTTCGGAATCGAATATAAGAATCAATTCGGAGCGAGGCCTGCGGAACGGAACGTCGCGCCTCGTACGGATCTCTATTTTTGCGGAAACGCCAAAGGCCGAATCGCGGTCATCGAGAGAATCGGGCGATTGTGCCGTAAATATGGTTTGACCGAAAATTTCGTGATTCCCCGAAAGCAGGGCATAATGATAAACTATTCCCGGAATCTCGAGAACGTCCGCAATTCCAAGTGCGTTCTCGACATAGTCCAGCGCGGCCAGTCGGGGCTGACGTTGAGGCCGATAGAGGCTCTGCTGAATTCCAAGAAGCTCATTACCGACAACGCCGCCGTCGAGCGTTACGATTTTTATGATCCCCGAAACATATTCATTCTGGGCAAGGACGACGAGTCGCGCATAAAAGAGTTCGTCGACTCTCCTTTCGTCGAGGTTCCCGAGTCGGTAATCGAAAAATATGAATTCGGCAATTGGTTGAATTCGTGGCGGTAAACTTAATATGGCAGGTAGAATGCGAGATGCGAAAGTGAGCGGGCGCGCGCCCGATAGGGTTATTGTCGTCAATACGGGAGGAATGGCCCCGGGGGGCATTACCTACAATATGCTTAATTACCTGACCGAGATAGCGGTCGACGGCCGTGTGGCGGTAACTGTCGTGGCGACCATATTTTACGACGAATATATGATCGCCATGTTCCGAAAGGCGGGGTGCGAAGTGGTATGTCTGCCCGACAGGAACGCGCGGCCGCTGAAATATTTCTTCGAGCTGTGTCGGTTGTTGAATCGCGGGAGATTCGATGCGATTCACGTGCACGGCAGCAGCGGAATGATGGCCTTGGAGATGCTGGCCGCCAAATTGGCGGGAGTCGGGACCAGAATAGCCCATTCGCACAGTACGTCGACCAATCATCCGTCGCTGCACAGGATTCTTCTGCCCGTAATGCAGTCTCTTACGACAAAGAGGCTGGCGTGCGGCAAACGGGCGGGCGAGTGGCTGCACGGACGGCGGGAGTTCGAAGTGTTGAACAACGGGGTGGATCTCGCGCGATTCGCGTTCGACGAAACGAACAGAAATACCGTAAAAGAGGAGTCGGGGTGGGGGACTAACCCTATCGTCGGCCATGTGGGAACCTTTACCGACGTGAAGAATCAGGAGTTCATAATCGACGTGTTCGCGGAGCTGCTGAAGCGCGACGACTCTTGCCGTTTGCTTTTGCTGGGCGACGGTCCGCTGCGGGAGAGGATCGAACGAAAGTGCATCGAGACGGGGCTGCGGGACAAGGTTCGTTTTACGGGAACGGTTAACGATACCGAAAAGTACCTTTCGGCGATGGATGCCGTCATAATGCCGTCGCTTTACGAAGGGTTGCCTCTGACGCTCGTGGAGGAGCAAGCCAACGGATTGTCGTGTTTGATATCGGATACCATAACCGAGGAGATCGATATGACGGGAAATGTCGTCTTCATGAGTTTGAAAGAGGATAAGGGCGTTTGGGCCGAAAAGCTGAACGATCTGCTCGAACGTGCGGGGAGTTGCGACCGAGCCGCGAAATCCGAAAAGGCTTGCGCCGATATCGGATCGAACCGTTACGATATCCGAAAGGAGGCCGAAAGGCTCCTCGCGATATACGGAATCGAGAAATAATATCCGCCGCTTGCGGAATCGGCGCGGCGGTCCGCGCCTGCGATTCGATCATTTAAATATCTAAACTCGTTTATTATATGAATAATCGAGAGTTTGTGCGTAAAATCACGAACTCCGCCGATTCGTACCCGACGCGAACGTTCGGAGTGCGGGGCAGAGTGTATACGTGCGTCAACTCTTTCTCGTACCATATCGTGCGGCGAAACAGCGATCTCTATGATTCGATGGACGGCTTGTTCGTCGACGGCATGACCATGTGCTGGCTCATCAACCTTTTGTGGAATAGGAGGATCCCGCGGTTGAGCTTCGATATGACGGGTATGGCCGCCGATCTTTTCGCTTACCTCGACTCCCCCGAGAACACGAGGAGCGTATATTTTATCGGGACGAAGCAGGAGATTCTCGAAAAGACGATAAGTCGGTTCCGCGCCGAATACCCCGATATGGTAATAGCGGGGTACCGAAACGGATATTTCGAGGATTCGCATGATCGCGACGAAGCGATTCGGGCCATAGTGGAGCGCGACAGCGATTTTACCGTCGTCGGCATGGGGTCTCCGTTGCAGGAGCGGTTCGCCTTGGATCTTAAAAACGCGGGATACCGAGGCATAGTGTTCACTTGCGGCGGCTTTCTTCACCAGTCGGCGCGACGGATTAATTATTATCCCGAGTGGGTCGACAAATTGAAGCTGCGCGCTTTCTACCGCCTCTTTCACGAGAAGGGGATGTTTCCCAGATTGTACAACGTTCTGCTGGAGTTCCCTGTTCTGTTCACCTATGACACAATAAAAACGAAATTGAGAATATGAAAGGCATCGTTTTGGCGGGAGGAAGCGGGACCCGTTTATACCCCGTCACCAAAGGCGTTTCCAAACAACTTCTCCCCGTTTTCGACAAGCCGATGGTGTATTACCCGATCTCGGCGCTCATGCTGGCGGGGATACGGGATATACTTATCATCTCGACCCCGCAAGATCTGTCGGGATTCGAGCGTCTGCTCGGCGACGGAAGCGATTACGGGGTAAGATTCACTTACGCCGAGCAACCGTCGCCCGACGGACTGGCTCAGGCCTTCATTATCGGAAAGGAGTTCATCGGAGACGATTCGGTCTGTCTGGTCCTCGGCGATAACATTTTTCACGGCGCGGGTCTTTCGCAGTTGTTGAAAGATGCGGTAGCGACGGTCGAGGGGGAGGGCAAGGCCACGGTATTCGGTTATCGGGTCGACGATCCCGAACGCTATGGCGTCGCCGAGTTCGATGACGACGGCGACTGCATCTCCATCGAGGAGAAGCCTGCACGGCCTAAGTCCGATTACGCCATCGTGGGACTCTATTTCTATCCCAACAAGGTGGTCGAGGTGGCCGAAAATATCCGTCCGTCGGCGCGTGGCGAGCTGGAGATTACCACCGTAAACCAAGAGTTTCTTAAGGACGGAGAGTTGAAAGTCAAGACGTTCCCGCGCGGTTTCGCATGGCTCGACACGGGCACCCACGACTCTCTCGCCGAGGCGTCCATATATGTCGAGGTTCTGGAGAAACGTCAGGGGCTCAAGGTCGCGTGCCTCGAGGGCATCGCTTTCCGAAACGGCTGGATATCTCGCGACAAGATGGCGGAACTTGCCCGACCGATGCTTAAGAACGGTTACGGGAGGTATCTTATGAAAGTCGTCGAGGAGTTCGACAAGACAGAAAAACGCAATATCGATTGAGTATGGAGATTATAAAGACCGATATCGAAGGGGTCGTCATTCTCGAACCGCGGGTGTTCGAGGATGCTCGGGGTTATTTCTTCGAGAGCTATTCCAAAAAGGTGTTCGACGAGCTTGCATGGGCGACCGATTTCGTGCAGGACAACGAGTCTATGTCGACGCGCGGCGTGATGCGCGGATTGCATTTCCAATATCCGCCCTTCACGCAGAGCAAGCTGGTGCGCTGCGTTCGCGGCAAGGTGCTCGACGTGGCGGTCGACATTCGCAAAGGATCGCCTACTTACGGACGGCACGTCGCGGTGGAGTTGAGCGAGGAGAATCATCGGCAGCTCTTCGTGCCGAGAGGGTTCGCTCACGGCTTCGCCGTTTTGAGCGACGAGGCGGTATTCCAATACAAATGCGACAACTATTACGCGCCGCAGGCCGATGGCGGAATTTCGATCGCCGACGCCTCGCTGGGCATCGACTGGCGCATCGATCCGCGTTGTGCTATTTTGAGCGAAAAGGATCTGAAACATCCGTTGTTGAAAGATTTCGACTCTCCGTTTGACATGAACATGAATCCGTATAAAAAATGAATATACTTGTAACGGGCGCGAACGGCCAATTGGGAACCTGCATAAGAAACGCCGCGAAGAATTCGCGGAACAACTATATTTTCACCGACGTGGCCGATCTGGATATCACCGATTCGGAAAAGGTCGCTGAAGCGGTCGACGCCAACGACGTCGATATGATTATAAATTGCGCGGCATATACCGATGTCGACAGAGCGGAGGACGATGCCGAATTCGCCGAGTCGCTCAACGCCGAAGCCGTCGCCAATCTCGCCCATGCGATGAAGGCTCGCGACGGCGCGTTGATCCACATCTCGACCGATTATGTTTTCGGGGGCGCGGGGGTCAACACCCCTCGCGCCGAAGACGAGGCGACGAACCCCACGAGCGTTTACGGAGCGACCAAATTGCGCGGCGAACAAGCCGTGGCGGCGAGCGGAGTCAAGGCTATAGTTATCCGCACGGCGTGGCTTTACAGCGAGTACGGCCGAAATTTCGTCAAGACCATGCTTAACCTCACGGCGATTCGGCCGAATTTGAAAGTCGTGTTCGATCAGGCGGGCTCTCCCACTTACGCGCAGGATCTTGCCGATGCGATTGTCGCCATCGTCGAAAGCGGAAAGTTCGAAGGGAACGAAGGCGTCTACCACTACTCCAACGAGGGCGTGTGTTCGTGGTATGACTTCACGCAACTGATTGCGGCCGAAGTCGGGAATACGGCCTGCCGAATCGAACCTTGCCGTTCGGACGAATTTCCGTCCAAGGTGGTGCGTCCCGCGTACTCGGTGCTCGACAAGACCAAATTCAAAACCACGTTCGGGATAAATATTCCCTTCTGGCTCGATTCACTTAAAACCTGCATTAAAAACCTGAAAGAAAATGAGGCGTAATATTCTCGTCACGGGCGGTGCCGGCTTTATCGGCAGCCATGTCGTCCGTCTGTTCGTCGATAAATATCCCGACTATCGTATAGTCAACCTCGACAAACTGACCTATGCCGGCAACCTCGCCAACCTCAAGGATGTCGAAAACAGAGCCAATTACACCTTCGTCAAGGCCGATATAGCCGATCTCGACGAGATGCGGCGTATCGTCGGGACGTACGAGATCGACGGCATTATCCATCTCGCTGCCGAAAGCCATGTCGACCGCTCGATAAAGGATCCGTTCACTTTCGCTCGCACGAACGTGATGGGCACGCTCGCGTTGCTTCAGGCCGCCAAGGAGTATTGGGAATCTCTGCCCGAGGGTTACGACGGCAAGAGGTTCTACCACATATCTACCGACGAGGTGTACGGAGCGTTGGAATTGACCGACCCCGAGGGCGTCGAATCTCCGTTCTCGACGACGGCTTCTTCGGAACGCCGCAATGCTTACGGGACGGAGTTTTTCAAGGAGACTACCCGCTACAATCCCCACAGCCCCTATTCGGCGTCGAAAGCGTCGAGCGATCATTTCGTGCGCGCGTATCACGACACTTACGGCATGCCGACGCTCGTAACCAATTGTTCCAACAATTACGGGCCGTACCAGTTCCCCGAAAAATTGATACCTCTGTTCATAAACAACATCCGTCGCGGCAAGCCTCTGCCCGTTTACGGCAAGGGCGAAAACGTGCGCGACTGGTTGTTCGTGGAGGATCACGCCCGCGCGATAGATCTGATTTTCCATCGGGGAAAAGTCGCGGATACTTACAATATCGGCGGATTCAACGAGTGGAAGAACATAGATCTCATAAAGGTCATTATCGAAACGGTCGACCGTCTGCTGGGCAATCCGAAAGGCTGCTCCGAGCATCTTATTACGTATGTCGCCGACCGTCAGGGCCACGATATGCGCTATGCCATCGATTCGCGCAAACTTCAGGCGGAGCTCGGCTGGGAGCCGTCGTTGCAGTTCGAAGAGGGAATCGAGAAGACCGTGCGCTGGTATCTCGATCATCAAGAGTGGATGGACGACATCGTTTCGGGCGATTACGAACGTTATTACGGGGAGATGTACGCTAACCGATAGACGGCGACGATTCCTTTTAACCTGAAAACGGGTTGCCTCGCGATAGAGGCAACCCGTTTTCAGGTTAAAAGGCGGACGCGTTACGAACGCACCTGCGCGCCTGCGCGGGTTTCGAGCTGGCGGGCGAGGTTGTTCATCGTCTTTTCGATGGCTTTGTCGTTCAGCGTTTGCGTCTTATCCTCCAAGGTGAAGCCGAGGGCGTACGACTTCTTGCCCGCGGGGAGCTTGTCGCCTTCGTACACGTCGAACAGTGTGACGCGTTTGAGCAGCTTCTTCTCGGTGGCGAAGGCTATGTCGCGCAGTTGCGAGAATGTGACGTTCTTGTCGACCAGCAGCGCGAGGTCGCGCTTCACTTCGGGGAACTTCGAGAGCTCGGCGACGGCGATGGCGTTCTTCTTGGCCGCGCGCGCGATGAGCTCGAAATCGATCTCGGCGAAATATACGGGCTGTTTGAGGTCGAACATGCGGCGCAGCGCGGGCGCCACGACGCCCATGCGTATTACCGCTCTGTCGCCCTGCATGTATTCGATGGCGTCCGAGAAGAGATCGCACTCCGAGGTTCGGTTGCGGAGCGAATCAATGTCGATGCCGAAGCGCGCGAGAACCTTCTCCACGGCGGCGCGGAGGGTGTAGAACGAGCTCTGCGCAGGCTTGGCGTTCCACGACGCGGCTGTGTGGGCGCCCGTGACGGCTATCGCCAGACAGTGCTTTTCGGTATATTTTGCCAGAGGCTTCGCCGGATCGGCGGCAGCGGCGTCGAAGAAGTAGCAGTTGCCGAGTTCGTACAGTTTCAGATCGGCGTTGCGACGGTTGACGTTGAGCTGTATAGCCTCCAGAGCGTTGAACAGCAAGGTCTGACGCATTACGTTGAGGTCGGCGCTGAGCGGGTTGAGTATGCGCACGCAGTTCTCGGCCTTGAACGACGTCAGGTTCTCGTAATAGGCGCCCTTGGTGAGCGAGTTCGACATGATCTCGGTGAAGCCGCGCGCCGAGAGGAAATCCGAGGCGATGTTCACCAATTTGGTCTTGTCGGGCTTGGGCGCGTACGATAGCGTCGAGTGCACGCGTTGGGGCAATTCGACGTTGTTGTAGCCGTAAATGCGGAGTATGTCTTCGATCAGGTCGGCTTCGCGGCGCACGTCGACGCGGTAGGGCGGAACGGCCACCGTCAGCACGCCGTCGCGCTCGGCTGTTACCTTCACCTCCAAGGCGTCGAGTATGGTGCGCACCGTCTGTTCGGGGATATGCTTGCCGATGAGCGAGTCGATGCGCGCGAACGATATGTCGAACACGAAATCCTCGGCCGGCGCGGCGCAGATGTCGACTATGTCGCTCGATATTTTGCCTCCCGCGAGCTCCTTCATCAAAAGCGCGGCGCGCTTGAGGGCGTACACCTGCATCTTGGGATCGATGCCGCGCTCGAAACGGAACGAGGCGTCGGTGTTCAGGCCGTGACGCTTGGCCGACTTGCGGATCGACACGGGGTTGAAATAGGCGCTCTCCAGAAATACGTTCACCGTGGTGTCGCTTATGCCCGAATCGAGTCCGCCCAGCACGCCGCCGATGCACATGGGGCGTTCGGCCGAGCAGATCATGAGGTCTTCGGCCGAGAGCTTGCGCTCCACGCCGTCGAGCGTTACGAACGGAGTGCCCTCGGGGCAGTTGCGAACCACCACCTTGCGGCCCTCGATCTTGTCGGCGTCGAAAGCGTGCAGGGGCTGTCCCAACTCGAAGAGTACGTAATTGGTTATGTCCACCAGATTGTTTTTGGGGTTGATGCCCGCGGCGCGCAGTTCGTTCTGCATCCACTCGGGCGAGGGGGCTATCGTGCAGCCCGTGACCGTGACGCCCGCATAGCGGGGCGCGGCGTCGGGGTTCTCCACCGTCACATCGATCGGCATGTCGCGGTCGTCGACGGCGAAAGCCTCCACCGACGGCATCTTCACGCGCACGTCCTCGCCGCGGCTGCGGAGGTAGGCGGCCAAATCGCGCGCCACGCCTATGTGCGAGGCGGCGTCGACGCGGTTGGGAGTGAGGCCTATGCCTATCAAATAGTCGTCCTTGACGTTGAGGTAGTCGCGGGCGGGCATGCCGACAGGCGCGTCGGCGGGCAGCTCCATTATACCCGCGTGGTCGGAACCTATGCCCAACTCATCCTCGGCGCACAGCATGCCGAGCGACTCCACGCCGCGGATCTTGCTGCGCTTGATCTTGAACTCCTCGTCGCCGCCGTCGGGGTAGAGCACCGCGCCCACCGTGGCGCACAGCACTTTGAGCCCCTTGCGGCAGTTGGGCGCGCCGCACACGATGTTGAGAGGCGCCTCGCCGCCCACGTCGACCGTGGTTACGTGCAGGTGATCCGAGTCGGGATGGTCCTCGCACGTGAGAACCTCGCCGACGACCACGCCCGCGAGTCCGCCGCGGATGGTCTCTATCTTGCGGAAATCCTCCACCTCGAGACCTATGTCGGTGAGGATCGCGGCGATCTGTTCGGCCGACAGGTCGGTGTCGATATACTTTTTCAGCCAGTTGAAAGATATCTCCATGATATGTAGGTTTTATTGTTTAAATCGAGTAAATACGGGCAAATATAGCAATTTTTCGCCAATGGCGGGCCGATTATCGGGTTCCGAGGTACAAAAATATCATGCCCGCGAGTATGAACGCCAGATCGACGGCTTTCGAGCGGAGGTTGCGTTCGCGGAACAGCAGTGCGCCGCAGGCGAACGACACCGCGACCGAACCGCGACGGATCATCGACACCACCGAGATCATGGCGTCGTCGTCGCTCAGAGCCACGAAGTAGGCCATGTCGGCGGCCGAGAGCAGCAGCGAGATCATAGGTATGGCCCACGACCAACGGAACGGCGTGGTGCGGCCGCGCTGCGTGAACGTAATGACGCCCACCGCCGCGGCCATCATGGCGAACTGGTAGATGTTGTACCATCCTTGCACGAACAGCGGCGGCAGCTGCCGCATGATGTAGCGGTCGTAAAGTCCGCTCGCGGCGCCTAATACCGCGGCCGCGGCGACGCAACAGATCCATACGTTGTGCGTGAAGTCTATGCCTTCGCGCCGTCCCGAGCGGCTGAGCAGGAATAGCGAAACCAACGCGAGCGCGACGCCCGTCCACTGCAATCCGTTGAGGCGTTCGCCGAATATCGCCAGCGCGCCGACGAGCACCAGCACGGGCCGCGTGGCGTTGATGGGCCCCACTATCGTTATGGGCAGGTGTTTGATGCCGATGTAGCCGAACACCCACGACGAGAGCACGATGGCCGACTTGACGATTATGAGCAGATGGGCGTGCAGGTCTTGCGGGCGCGTCTCGAAGAATGTGCCGTCGAACCATCCCGATCCCGACTCTCCCGAGAGGATGACGGGTAGAAACAGCAGCGACGAGAAGAGCGTGTTGAGCAACAGCACCGCGGGGACCGAGTTGTCGCGCAGGGCTTGCTTTTTGGCCACGTCGTAAAATCCGAGCAGCGCGGCCGATATGAATGCGAGGATCAACCACATGACCGCCGAACGCTATGCCGTGAGCAGGCCGACGACGACCAGCGCGGCCAGCGCGAGGCTCGCCAATCCGTTCAGGGTGCCGAACGCTATGCCGATGTCGGTTTGGCGGCGCGGCGTGACGAGTATGTGTTCCGCGATGAGGATCGAGGCGAATAGGGCGGCGCCGACCGTGATCCATACGCTGTGCGGCAGCAGCGATACGAACCATGCGAGGGCCGCGACGCTCGCCGCGTGCAGGGCGATGCTGATGCCGAGGGCCGTCGCGACGGAGAAACGCGCGGGAATCGAATGCAGGCCGTTGGCGCGGTCGAACTCGCGGTCCTGAAGCGCGTATATGATGTCGAACCCTGCGCACCACGTCATGACTAACAGCGCGAGCACGCACGGCGCGAGCGCGAAATGTCCGGTGACAGCTATGTAGGCTCCGACGGGCGCGATGCCGAGCGAGAGGCCCAGCACCAGATGGGCCAGCGAGGTGAAGCGTTTGCAGTAGCTGTACGACATGATGACCGCCAGCGCCACGGGCGAAAGCAGGGCCGTCAGGGTGTTGATGCTCGCGGCGGCCGCGACGAACAGGACGGCGTTTATGCCCACGAACCACAGCGCGGCACGCGGCGAGACTGCTCCCGCTGGGATCTCTCGCGCGGCGGTGCGGGGATTGGCGGCGTCGATGTCGCGGTCGGCCCAGCGGTTGAAGCCCATCGCCACGTTACGCGCGAAGACCATGCACAACACCACTTGTAACAGAAGTACGGCCCACCAATAGGGGCACGAGTTTTCGGCCGCGCCGAAATCGATGCTCCACAACGCATAGACGAACGACATGAGCGCGAAGGGCATGGCGAATACGGTGTGGGCGAATTTTACGAGTCGAGCGTATTTAGTTACGGGATTCATAATCCAATGCTTGTTTGAAGCTCTTTTGCGACGGCAAAGGTACTAATAAGTTGAGCGCAATGCCAAATTTATTTGCGATCTTGCCGCGGCGGGATCGGGGAAGATCGGACGGCGGTTATGATGCGGCGCGCGATAAAAAGATTCGCGATCGGTCGTGTTTGCATCCTTTTTGCAGATGGTGGAACGAATGTTAACTAAACTCTTAATGTCATGAAAAGATTTTTACCATTATTATCGTTCGCGCTGCTGATCTCGGCCGCGGTGTCGGCGCAGGATAACATCCGTTACGGCGTTACGGGCGGTGTGAATGTAAGTTCGTATTCGATGCACGCCGCCGGCATGTCGCTCGACGCCGACTCGCGCGTGGGCTTCAACGTGGGATTCAAGGTCGAGATGGGCGCCGCGTTCATCCTCGACGGATTCTATTTCGACGGATCGCTGCTGGTAAGCTCTAAAGGCGCCGAGTTCAACACTTCGGTCGACGACGAGGCTATAAAGAACATCGTGCGTCCCTACTATCTGGAGATTCCTCTTCACATCGGATATCGCCATACGGTAGGCCGATCGGGCAACGTGAGCCTGTTCGGCACGTTCGGTCCCTACTTCGCGGTAGGTATCGGCGGCAAGAACAAGCTGGAGAGCGGCAACACCACCGAGAAGTACGACACGTTCGGTTCGAAAGGCGGCCTTAACCGTTTCGACTTCGGATTGGGCATTCGCGGCGGCGTGCAGTTCTACGATCACTATCAGATATTCCTCGGCTACGACTGGGGCTTGATCGATATCGCCAAGAGCAATGAGGCTAATTACAAACTCAACACTCGCAACTTCTATGTCGGCGTAGCCTACATGTTCTGATGCGCCGCGTTGAACAGGTAACGAATCGTTCGGTCGGGTCTCTCGGCCGAATTTTTTTTTGTGCGGGCAGCAGCCTGCGGGGACCGCGATGTGAGCATCGGCGAACAACAGCGGGCCTCCGCGGGGGGAGGCTGCGGCCCGCGCAGTTCTGCGAACTGCATTTTGCCGCCCGTATGTTTGGATTATAGGACGAAACGGAATATCTTTGCGAGGATGAATGCCGATTACCATACGACGCCGCATCGGGCCGACGATTATTGCGATCGAAGGACGGGCGGCGTTTTTCGTCGCGGCGCATGTGCGAAAGATATCTCAAAACTCGATTCATAATGGCAAATTCCTCATCTCGCGACGTCGCGGTCCGCGACGCCCGCACCCTCGGCAAACCCAAAATGCTCGCGCTGGGACTCCAGCACATGTTCGCCATGTTCGGCGCCACGGTTCTGGTGCCGGCCATAACGGGGCTCTCCGTTTCGGCCACGCTGCTGTTCGCGGGCCTCGGCACGCTGCTGTTCCATCTGGTCACGCGGTTCAAGGTCCCCGCTTTTCTCGGGTCGTCGTTCGCTTTCATCGGCGGTTACGCGGCGGTGAAGGAGATGGGCATGGCCCAAGGATTGTCGGCCGCCGAGGCGTTGCCGTACGCCTGCCTCGGCGTATTCTTCGCGGGCGTGCTCTATTTCGTGTTGGCGGGGTTGTTCGCCGTCTTCGGAGCCCGACGCGTGATGAGCTATTTCCCGCCCATCGTGACGGGTCCCATCATCATATCGATCGGTTTGATCCTGTCGGGTTCGGCCATCGCCAACTGCGCCGCCGACTGGTGGATCGCGCTGCTGGCCATCGTGATCATCGTGGTCAGCAACATCTGGGGCCGCGGCATGGTGAGGATCGTCCCCATTCTGTTGGGTGTTATGGGTTCGTACGCCGTGGCGGCTCTGTTCGGCAGGGCCGATTTCTCGGCCGTGGCGGAGGCTTCGTGGATCGGATTGCCTTTCAAGATGAGCGACACCGTGTTCTCGATCTTCTCGTCGCCCGACTGGGGGCTGATCGTGTCGTCGATCATAACCATAATGCCCATCGCGCTGGCCACGATGGTGGAACATATAGGCGACATGTGCGCCATATCGTCGACCGTGGGCCGCAACTATCTGGCCGACCCGGGGCTGCACCGCACGCTCGTGGGCGACGGTCTGGCCACCTCGCTGGCGTCGCTCTTCGGCGCGCCCGCCAACACCACTTACGGCGAGAATACGGGCGTGCTGAACCTCACCAAAGTGTTCGATCCCCGCGTGATACGTCTGGCCGCTGTTTTCGCCGTTCTGTTCTCGTTCTCGCCCAAGTTCGCCGCGCTGGTGAGCTCCATGCCCACCGCCACCATAGGCGGAGTGTCGCTGGTGCTTTACGGAATGATCTCGGCCGTGGGCATACGCAACGTGGTGGAGAATAAGGTCGACTTCACCGCCTCGCGCAACGTGATCGTCGCCGCCATCATACTCGTGCTCGCCATCGGCATCAAATACGGCGCGGGCGACGCCGTGTCGTTGGGATTCACCTCGCTGTCGGGACTCGCCGTCGCCGCCATCGTGGGCATCGCGCTGAATGCCGTTCTGCCGGGCAAGGATTACGAGTTCGGCCGCGATTTGCAGGGCGACACCTCGGTCGATTTCGAGGTGAACCGCGTGACGGACAAATAGGCTCGGCAACTGTTTTACACATTCAATAACCCAAAAACAAAGTATTATGAAAAAACTTCTGCTCCTCGCGTTGTTGTTCGTCGGTGCGGGCGTTTCGGCCCAAAATCTTCAGTTCCATTACGATTTCGGCCGCAATCTTTACGACGACCTCGACAAAACGGCGGATTCGGACGGCCGCGCACCCATCACCACCACCGTGGAGATGTTCCGCGCCGATTCGTTCGGCAGCACCTTCTTCTTCATCGATCTGGACTACAACAGCGGCGTGAAGGGAGCCTACTGGGAGATCTCGCGCGAGTTGTGTTTCTGGAAAAATTCGAAGATGAACTGGTTGTCGGCCCATCTGGAGTACGACGGCGGCCTGAGCAAGGCGGCGGGTTCGTACAACAACGCGTGGTTGATCGGTCCCACCTATTCGGGGCATTCGAAGGATTTCTCGAAAACGTGGTCGCTCACGTTCATGTATAAATATATTCCCAATACGGTCGATACCTCGGGCCGCAAGAAGGAGAACAACTTCCAGATAACGGGCGTGTGGGGCATCGACTTCGCCAAGGGCTGGTGCACCTTCTCGGGATTCTTCGACGTATGGCGCGAGTGGCGTCCGTGGCAGAACACCTCGCACATATTCCTTTCGGAGCCGCAGTTCTGGGTGAACCTGAGGAATATAAAGGGCTGGGACAATGTCCGTCTCAGCGTCGGCGGCGAGGTCGAGATATCGAACAACTTCGTGGCTAAGGGCTTTTACGCCATCCCGACCTTGGGCGCCAAGTGGACGTTCTGAGGCGTGCGATGTTGCGCGCGATATGCGAGGCTGTCCCGAGAGGGGCGGCCTTTTTTGCAATTTTCGGGCGGCGGCGCGCGCAGGGGCGCTATCCTAAAAATCGCCCTCCCGATTTTGCCGTTTGTCGAAAAAAACGTACATTTGTAAGAATATTAACCTGTAACTTTTGAACGTATTATGAAATTCGGACTTACATTCATATCGACGATCCTCCTCTCGGCGGTCGCTCTTGCAGTGCCGCGCGCGGAGTACCCGCGCCCGCAGTTCGAGCGCGCCGATTGGGTGAATCTCAACGGCGAGTGGAGTTTCGCGCTCGACCTTTCGGACTCGGGCCGCGACCGCAACTATTACGCGAGCAAGGGGTTCGACGGCAAGATCACCGTGCCGTTCGCTCCCGAGAGCGATCTTTCGGGCGTGGGCTACAAGGATTTCATCAACAGCGTGTGGTACCAGCGCGCGGTGCGCATCCCCGCGGAGTGGGTCGGCAAGCGCGTGAAGCTCAATTTCGGCGCAGTTTACTATGAATCGGAGGTGTATATCGACGGCCGTTTCGTGGGGCGTCATTACGGAGGTTCGGATTCGTTCTCGTTCGATATAACCGATTATGTTGGCGACGGCGGCGAACACAGTCTGGTGGTGCATGCCGAGAGCCGTCTGCGCGACGGCGAGCAGCCCGGGGGCAAGCAGTCGATGCTTCAGTATTCGCACGGTTGCAGCTACACCCGCACCACGGGCATCTGGCAGACGGTGTGGATGGAGGCCGTGAACGAGTTCGGTCTGGAGCGCGTGCAGGTGCTGACAGATATCGACCGTAAGCAGCTCACGGTGATTCCGACCTATTACGGTTCGGCGAACGGCAATAGTCTGTCGGTGACGGTGAAGGATGGCGACAAGATCGTCGCCCGCGCCGAGTCGACGGCCGCGCAGGGCATGCCGTTGGCGGTTTCGATCAAGAATCCCAAGTTGTGGAGCCCCGAATCGCCGTTCCTCTACGATGTGATTTACGAGGTGAAGAACGCCTCGGGCGAGGTGCTGGACCGCGTGGAGTCGTATGCGGGCATGCGCAAGATTCATATCGACGGCAACAAGATCTATCTCAATAACAAACCTTATTACCAGCGTCTGGTGCTCGATCAGGGATTCTATCCCGACGGCGTGTGGACGGCTCCTTCCGACGAGGCGTTGCGCCGCGATATCGAGATGTCGAAGGAGGCGGGTTTCAACGGCGCGCGTCTGCACCAGAAGGTCTTCGAGGAGCGTTTCCACTACTGGGCCGACAAACTCGGCTATCTGGTGTGGGGCGAGATGGCGTCGTGGGACAAGAACTACAATCTGGTGGGCGCCGCCCGCAATTTCCTTTCGGAGTGGAGCAACATCGTGGTGCGCGACCGTAACCACCCCGCGTTGGTGGTGTGGACTCCGTTCAACGAGGAGTGGGGCACCCCGTCGAACGAGGCGGGCCGCTTCATGACCGACGTTTACGACGAGACGCGTCGTCTCGATCCCTCGCGCCCCGTGAATACCGTGAGCGGCGGTCTGTACGTGATCTCCGATTTCTGCACCGCCCACAATTACGAGCAGGATGGCGAGAAGCTGCATAGGATCCTCTTCGACGGCGAGAATTTTTACCAGCCGCAGGGTCCCGACCGCGGTTTCGACCGCGCGATTCTCAAGTTGCGTTACGACGGCCGCGTACCCTATATTTTGGATGAGTTCGGCGGCATAAAGTGCGCCGAGACGCAGCCCGAGGGCGGCAATTCGTGGGGTTACGGCGACGCCGCGCCCACGCGCGAGGACTTCTACAAGCGTCTCGAGGCGCAGGTGAAGGCCATCGTCGACCACAGCGACAAGATTTGCGGGTTCTGCTACACGCAGCTCACCGACGTGGAGCAGGAGCAGAACGGCGTATACTATTACGACCGCAGCAGCAAGTTCGATATGAAGCGCGTGAGCGACATATTCCGAATGAAGGCCGAGGGGTACGAGCAATAGGCGTCGCGAACGATATTTATGTATTTATTAACCGATTTAAAGATAGCGAATAGATGAAGATGAAATTTTTGGCGGCCGCCGCGGCCCTTATGTGTTGGGCGGGCGCGCAGGCGCAACCGCGCGCCGAGTATCCCCGTCCGCAGTTCGAACGCGCGGAGTGGGTTAATCTCAACGGCGAGTGGAGTTATACGTTGGATCCCGTCAAGACGGGTTGGGAGCGCGGTCTGAAAGACAGCCGCGGATTCGACGGCAAGATTACGGTGCCGTTCGCTCCCGAGAGCGAACTCTCGGGCGTCGGCCACAAGGAGTTCATACCCTGCATATGGTACCAGCGCGAAATCTCGGTGCCCGCAGCATGGGAGGGCAAGGACGTGCTGTTGAACTTCGGCGCGGTATATTACGAGTCGGAGATATACGTCGACGGCAAGTTCGTCGACCGCCACTTCGGAGGGTCGGACTCGTTCACGGTGGATATCACCAAGTTCGTTAAGGCCGGCGGAACGCACTCGCTGGTCGTGAACGCCAAGAGCGACCTTCGCGGCCGCATGCAGTCGGCGGGCAAGCAGTCGTTGCGTCACGGTCCTTTCGAGTGCATGTACACGCGCACGACGGGCATCTGGCAGACGGTGTGGATGGAGGCCGTGGCTCCGAGCGGAATCGCGCGCGTCAAGTACGTGACCGACATAGACCGCGGCGAGGTGTCGATGGAGATGACCATGCGCCGCAACGCCGCGGGCAACGAGCTTACGGTGAGCGTTCTCGACGGCGGCAAGGTGGTGGCGCGCAACACGGCGCCCGTGGCGTCGGGTTCGGTGGTTACGCTGCCGATCAAGAAGGCCAAGCTGTGGAGTCCCGAATCGCCGTTCCTTTACGATGTGGTGTTCGAGCTGAAGGATGCCGCGGGCAAGACGGTCGATCGCGCCGAGTCCTATTTCGGAATGCGTAAGATCCACACCGAGGGCAATAAGATCTATCTCAACAACGAACCCTACTACCAGCGTCTGGTGCTTGATCAGGGCTTCTATCCCGACGGTATCTGGACGGCTCCTTCGGACGAGGCTCTGAAGCGCGATATCGAACTCTCGATGGCCGCGGGCTTCAACGGCGCGCGTCTGCACCAGAAGGTCTTCGAGGAGCGTTTCTACTATTGGGCCGACAAGCTGGGTTATCTGACGTGGGGCGAGGCTCCGAGCTGGGGTCTGGATGCCAACGACGTCGAGGCTGCCCGCAACTTCATCTCCGAGTGGCGCAATCTGGTGGTTCGCGACATGAACCATCCGTCGCTGGTTACGTGGACTCCGTTCAACGAGGAGTTCTGGCCCGACGAGACGCAGTATCCGCGCTTCGTGACCGATATCTACACCCTCACCAAGCAGCTCGACCCTTCGCGTCCGATCAATACGGTGAGCGGCGGAATCCATATCAAGACAGATATCTGGACCGAGCACCACTATGAGCAGGATCCCGAGCGTCTGCGCGATATCATCTACAACGGCGGCAAGATGTTCGTCCGCGCTCCCGAGGTGCAGGCCCGTCTGCGCGGCAACGTGGGCTTCAACCGTCCCGTGCTGAACGATCCCTACGCGTTCCCCACCTATGAGGGCGACATACCTTATATTCTCGACGAGTTCGGCGGCATCAAGTGCATGGAGGCCAACCCCGCCAAGGACGGCGCATGGGGTTACGGCGACGCGGCGCAGACCAAGGAGGATTTCTACAAACGCCTCGAAGGTCAGGTGCGCGTATTGCTGGAGATGAACGACAAGATGTGGGGCTACTGCTACACGCAGCTCACCGACGTGGAGCAGGAGCAGAACGGCGTGTATTATTACGACCGCACGAGCAAGTACGATATGGACCGCATCCGCGCGATATTCCGCATGGAGTTGCCTGCAAAGGATGCCGAGTAACGAAAAAAAATGGAAACCATCCGTTTCCGGCTTGTAATGTAAATGCGGCTCTTCGGAGCCGCGCGAGCCGTAGCCTCGCCCCGCGGAGGCTCGCTGTCGCTTGCTCCGCAGGCTACGACTCGCACCCGCAAGCCCGAAACCGATAGTTCCGAAATGAAATATACAATATATTATGAAACGATTTGTTTTTGCCCTCGCCGCACTGGCTTTCGCAGCGGGATGCTGCGGCGGAAAGTCGGATGCCGACGGGCTCGATCTGATGAAGGAGGAGAATTTCAAGGCCGTGGTCGACGGCAAGCCCGTGTCGCTCTACACGCTTACCAATGGCGACCTGACCATGCAGGTGACCAATTTCGGCGCGCGCGTGGTGTCGCTGTGGACCCCCGACCGCGACGGTAAGATGGCCGACATAGTGTTGGGTTACGACAAACTCGACCGCTATGTCAACAATACGGGCGAGCGTTTTCTCGGCGCCGTTGTGGGCCGCGTGGCCAACCGCATCGACAGCGGCCGTTTCACGCTCGACGGCAAGGAGTACAACGCTCCGCAGAACAGCAACGGCCAGACCCTGCACGGCGGCAACCGCGGTGTGGATATGGTCGTGTGGGATGTGGTGGACGTCAAACCCAACGCGATCGTGCTGCACTATCTGGCGGCCGACGGCGAGGACGGTTTCCCGGGCAACCTCGACATTACCATGACCTACACCCTCACCCCCGACAACGAGTTTCAGGTGCTCTATCTGGCCAAGACCGACGCTCCTACCGTCGTTAACATGTCGCACCACTCGTTCTTCAACCTCAAGGGCGAGGGCGGCGGCACCATCGCCGACAATGTGCTGACCATCAAGGCCGATGCCATTACCCCCACCGACGAGCGTCTGATCCCCACGGGCGAGATACGCCCCGTCGAGGGCACGCCGTTCGATTTCCGCGAGCCGCACGTGATCGGCGAGCGTATCGATGCCGACGACGAGCAGCTCAAGAACGGTCGCGGTTACGACATGAACTGGGTTCTCGCGCGCGAGAACAACGGTCAGGTGGAGACGGTCGCCACGCTGTACGATCCCACGACGGGTCGTTGCATGGATGTGGCCACCGACCAGATCGGCATCCAGTTTTACAGCGGCAACTTCTTCGACGGAACGTATAACGGCAAGTACGGCGAGCCTCTCCGTTTCCGCGAGTCGGTGGCTCTGGAGACGCAGAAGTTCCCCGACGCGCCCAACCACGACAACTTCCCGTCGATCGTGCTCAACCCCGACGAGACCTACTCGCAGGTATGTATATATAAGTTCTACACCAAATAATGCGCGCCATGAAACTCTTTTCGGCCGCGCTGATAGCCCTGTCGCTCTGCGGCTCGGTTGCGGCGCAGAACCGTTGGTCGATCATGCCCGACGGCAAGACCATACGCATGGAGGTCGGCGAGGCTACCGCGCCTCACGCCGACCACATCGAGATGAGCGGCAAGTTCATGGCCGTGGTCCTCTATTGGGACGTGGATAAAGAGGGCGTGTTCGGCGTCAACCGCTCGTTAGTGTTCCCCATGCTGCGCACCGTGCCCAACAACACCCACGGCAGCCTCATGTTCAAGAACGATCTGGACGTGACGTCGATGCTGCGAATCAATAACCGCCCCGTCGCGTTGCGAAGCCGTACGGTAGATCTTAACGGCGCGCTGACGGTGGTGTCGGATTACCGCGCGACCGACCGTTCGGGTCGCGCCACCGCGCTGGAGCTTACCCGCACGATATTCCCCTCGATGGAGCGACCGATGCTTTGCGAGCGTTACACGGTCCGCAATACGGGCGATAACTCTTACGCGTTGCAAATCCCCGAGATCTCGCAGTCCTATACGACCGATCCCGCTCGGGGCGTCGCCGGCAGTTACGTGATCCGCACCGACGTGCGGGGCGGCGGCGTTTACGAGCTGAAGCCCGGGCAGAGCGTCGATTTCTCGCTGACGGTTCAGGCTTACGTGAAGGGCGGCGAACCGATTGCGGCCGATGTCGATGCCGAGTATGCCGACCGCATGGCTTTCGTGCGTCACATGGACGAGAATCTGGTGCTCGACACCCCCGACGAGGTGATCGATACCGAATTCCGTTACGCCAAGATACGCGCGAGCGAGAGCATCTGCAAGACCAAGGGCGGATATATGCACGCCCCGGGCGGCGAGAGCTACTATGCGGCCATCTGGGCCAACGACCAAGCCGAGTACGTTAATCCTTTCTTCCCCTTCGCGGGTTACGAGGTGGGCAACGAGTCGGCGATCAACGCCTACCGCCACTTCGCGCGTTTCATGAACGACGAGTATGAACCCATCCCGAGTTCGATCATCGCCGAGGGCGACGACATCTGGAACGGCGCGGGCGATCGCGGCGACGGCGCGATGATCGCTTACGGCGCGGCGCGTTATGCGCTCACGCGCGGCGACAGGGCCGAGGCCGAGGAGTTGTGGCCGTTGATCGAGTGGTGCTTGGAGTATTGTAAGCGTCAGATCAACGACAAGGGCGTGGTGAAGTCCGACCGCGACGAGCTGGAGGGACGTTTCCCCGCTGGCGACGCCAACCTCTGCACCTCGACGCTCTATTACGACGCGTTGCTGTCGGCCGCCTATTTGGGCGAGTCGCTCGGCAAGAGCGCTTCGACGACGGCCGACTACCGCCGTCGCGCCAAGGCCATGCGCGCAGCCATCGAGTCGCACTTCGGCGCCAACGTGAAGGGCTACGAGACCTATCGCTATTACGAGGGCAACGACATACTGCGTTCGTGGATCTGCATGCCCCTGATCGTGGGTATTTACGACCGCGCGGCCGCCACCATCGACGCTCTGTTCCGCTCGGACCTCTATACCAAGGACGGTCTTCTGACGGCGCAGGGCAGCGAGACCTTTTGGGACCGCTCGACGTTGTACGCTCTGCGCGGAGGCTATGCGGCGGGATACCCCGACTTCATGACCGAGCAGCTGTCGTATTATTCGACCCGCCGTCTGCTGGGCGATCACGTTCCCTATCCCATCGAGGCGTGGCCCGAGGGCAGCCAGCGCCACCTCTCGGCTGAGAGCGGACTCTATTGCCGCATCATCACCGAGGGCATGTTCGGCATACGCCCCACGGGCATGCGCAGCTTCGAGCTGAAGCCCGAGATCCCGTCGGATTGGGACTATGCTAACCTGAGCCATGTGCGCGCCTTCGGCAGCGACTTCGACATTCGCGTGAAGCGTCTGTCGGGAGACAAGCTGCGCGTGACGGTTGCGGAGCGCGGCGGCCGCGAGCAGAACTTCACGGTGAAGAGCGGCCGTGCTATAAACGTGAAACTCTGAGCCGCGAGCGACGATGCGAGGAGCTCCGTTACATTGGATCAATTGTCAAAACCTTAAACTATAACAAACTATGAACATTCAGTTAATTCGCGAGAAATTCGCCGAGCGCTTCGGCACCGCGGGCGAGTTGTACACTTCGCCCGGACGTATCAACCTTATCGGCGAGCATACCGACTACAACGGCGGTTTCGTGTTCCCGGGCGCCATCGACAAGGGCATGGTGGCCGAGATCAAACCCAACGGAACGGACAAGATCCGCGCCTACTCGGTCGATTTGCAGGATTATGCCGAATTCGGTCTTCGCGAGGAGGACAAACCCGCGCAGTCGTGGGCGCGCTATATCTTCGGCGTGGCGCGCGAGATCCTGAAGCGTGGCGGCAAGGTCGAGGGCTTCGATACCGCGTTCTCGGGCGATGTGCCCCTCGGCGCGGGCATGTCGTCGTCGGCGGCTTTGGAGTCGACCTTCGCGTTCGCGTTGAACCACATCTATAACGACGACAAGATCGACAAGTTCGAACTCGCCCGCATCGGCCAGTCTACCGAACACAACTATTGCGGCGTGAACTGCGGCATCATGGACCAGTTCGCGTCGGTATTCGGCAAGAAGGGCAACCTGATGCGTCTCGACTGCCGTTCGATGGAGTTCGCCTATTTCCCGTTCGATCCCGAGAAGTTCGGTTATCGTCTGGTGCTGCTCGACTCTGTGGTCAAGCACGAGCTGGTCGGCTCGCCCTATAACAAGCGTCGCGAGTCGTGCGAGCGCGTGTCGAAAGTGCTGGGTCAGGAGACCCTGCGCGGCGCGACGATGGAGCAGCTGGACGCCGTGAAGGATCGAATCTCGGAGGAGGATTACATGCGCGCCCGTTACGTCATCGGCGAGGAGCGTCGCGTGCTCGACGTATGCGCCGCATTGGAGGCGGGCGATCTGGAGACCGTCGGCGAGCGTATGTACGAGACCCATTGGGGCATGTCGAAGGATTACGAAGTGAGCTGCGAGGAGCTGGACCTGCTGGCCACCATCGCCAAGGAGTGCGGCGTTACGGGTTCGCGCATCATGGGCGGCGGCTTCGGCGGCTGCACCATCAATTTGGTGAAAGCCGATCTGTACGACAAGTTCATCGCAACGGCCAAGGAGAAGTTCAACGCCGCTTACGGCCACGAACCCAAGGTTTACGATGTCGTGATTTCGGACGGAGCGCGCAAGTTGGACATGTAACCCCGAACGACGATGAAAAGATTGTTATCGACGATCGTTGCCGTGTGCCTCTTCGGAGGCGCATCGGCAACGATCGTTTTGCCGAAAGTGCTGGGCAGCAATATGGTGCTGCAACAGCAGAGCGAGGTCAACCTCTGGGGCAAGGCCGAGCCGAACAGGAAAGTGACCGTCGAGGCGTCGTGGAGCGACGCCAAGATTCTTACCCGCAGCGATGCCGAGGGGCGTTGGGCCGTGAAGGTGGCCACTCCCGAAGCGTCGTTCGAACCCCGAAGCATAACCATCAGCGACGGCGAGAGCCTCACGCTCGACAATATCCTCATAGGCGAGGTGTGGGTGTGCTCGGGCCAGAGCAATATGGAGATGCCCGTGAAGGGATTCCCCGCCCAGCCCGTCGAGAAGTCGTTGGACTACATTCTGTCGGGAGCCGAGGAGGCGAACAACATCCGCATGTTCACCGTGCAGCGCGCCCGTTCGTACGACGAGGAGCGCGAGGATTGCGAGGGCGGAGAGTGGCTTTGCGCCTCGCCGCGGAGCGTGGCCGACATGTCGGCCGTGTCGTATTTCTTCGCTCACGCGCTGACTCGCGCCGAGGGCGTTCCCGTGGGAGTTATAACGACCAACTGGGGCGGCACGCGCGTCGAGTCGTGGATGCCGCTCGATGCGCTCAAAGATTGCGTCTCGGCGGAGCGTTACGAACAGAAGATCAACATGGGCGGCATTCGCCCGAGCGAACTCTATTGCGCCATGATCGCTCCGATACGCAATTTCACGACGCGCGGTTTCCTGTGGTATCAGGGCGAGGCCAATCTGGGCGATATCGACCATTACGACGATATGATGGCCCGCATGGTCCGTCAGTGGCGCGAGGATTGGGGTGACGAGACCGATTCCATGCCGTTCTACTATGCGCAGATCGCGCCTTACGTGTACGGCGGTTCGCGCGACACGGCCTATCCGCTTTTCGTGGAGACGCAGGTACGCGCTCTTAAGAAGATTCCCAACTGCGGCATGGCGGGCACCACCGATATCGGCGCCGAACACTGCATACACCCTTCGAAGAAGTTCGAGGTGGGACAGCGTCTGGCCGCTTTGGCTTTGGCGCAGACCTACGGCCACGGCGGCTTCGAGGCCAAGGCTCCGCAAATGATGTCTTACGAGATCAAGGACGGCAAGGTGACCGTATGGCTCGCCAATGTGAACACGGGAGGATTGAGCCCGTGGTACGGCGAGCCGATCGAGGGATTCGAGATCGCGGGCGCCGACCGCGTGTTCCGCAAGGCGCAGGCTTCGATCTCGGGCAACGGCGTGACGGTGTGGAGCGATGAGGTGAAGGAGCCCGTGGCGGTGCGTTACGCGTTCCGAAACTACATACCTTGCAATCTGAAGAACGTATTCGGCATTCCCGCCGTTCCTTTCCGCACCGACGACTGGAACGACGTGAAGTAGTGTATGCGTGAAATATCGACATCGCGAGCGATGTCGGCAGTTCGCCGCCGCCCCACGCGGCGGACTGCTGCTCGCCGAGGCTCGCGCAATCCTGCCGCCGACGGCGAACCGCGAGTGGTCGGGATATTACGCGGGTCGATAAACATATCATTCCCCTCTTAAAGGAGGGGAATTTTTGTTCCCTCATGTTCATTGCTCCGCATAAAGTGCGATAATGAGTCGAAAAACATAATAATTCGCCCCCGCATGTCGTTAAAACAAAAAATATGTGTAATTTTGCACGATTACTATCTGCGTTGCAGCAGTAAATAATTCGGTATGAAACAAAAGTTATCTTACGTGGTGGCTCTGGCCGTCGTGATTGCGTCTTTCTGGGGCTGCTCGGGAATACAGCGTGTAATAAATACCGGCGACTCGGAACTTATCTTCGACCGCGCCATGATCTATTACAATGCCGAGAAGTGGACCAAGGCCGCTTCGCTGCTCGAAGCGTGCGAATACTACTATAAGGGCACGCTCAAGGAGGATACCGTGTCGTTCTATCTGGCGCGTTGCCGCTTCAAGGAGGGCGATTACGCCACCTCGTCGACGCTGTTTGACGAATTCCGCCGCAGTTTCGGCCGCAGCGCGTTCATGGAGGATGCCGAGGCGATGTACGCCATCAGTCTCTACAACATGTGTCCCACCCCCGAGCGCGACCAGTCGACCACGTCGCAGGCCATCATAGCCGTGTCGGAGTTCATGTCGCACTATCCCGAGAGCGCGCAGTTCCCGCTGTTTCAGGATATGTTGAGCGATCTGACGTGGCGCCTGCACGAAAAGGCCTACATCAACGCTTACACCTATTATAAAATAGAGCGTTACAATTCGGCTATAATAGCTTTCCGCAACGCGCTGAAGCAGTATCCCGATTCGCACCGCCGCGAGGACGTGATGTACCACATCGTCATGTCGTCGTTCAAGCTGGCCGACAACTCGGTGGCCGCGAAGCAGATGGATCGTTTCATGTCCACGCTCGACTCCTACTACTCGTTCGTCATGGAGTATCCCGAGTCGAAGTACCGCAAGGATGTGGATCATGCCGCCGATGTGGCCAAGCGCTTTATAGAAAAGAACCGAAAGGAAGAGTAACAACGAAAAATTACGCATATTAAGATGGAGATCAAGAAGAACATTCCCAACAACACCATTACCCGCAAATTGGTCGATCTGGACAAGGATACGGGTAATATTTACGAGAGCATCAACATCATAGCCCGCCGAGCCAACCAGATCTCGTCGGAGCTTAAAGCCGAGCTTAATCGTAAATTGGCCGACTTCTCGTCGCCCACCGATACCATGGAGGAGACCTTCGAGAATCGCGAACAGATCGAGATCTCGCGTTATTACGAGCGTCTGCCCAAGCCGGTGATTATCGCCACCGAGGAGTTCATGGACGACGAGGTGTTCTACCGCAAGGGCGACGACGCGCAGGCCAAGCAGTAGTGAGGGCCGTTAGCCCCACCGCGAATTTCAGTGTTGTAATGCCTCGGAGAGGCATTACTATCTTCGGCGGCTCGCGCCAAAGGCGCGACCCCCGCAGCCGCCGAAGATAAATTGCACGTCTGCGACATTAAACCTTACATTCCGAATAAAACATTCCTCGTATGTTGAAGGGTAAACATATCGTTTTGGGAATAACGGGTAGCATAGCTGCGTATAAGTCGGCTGTGCTTTGCCGTTTATTGGTGGGCGCGGGCGCCGAGGTGCGGGTGGTCATGACTTCGTTGGCCAAGCAGTTCATTACGCCGCTCACGATGGCCACTTTGTCGAAACATCCCATTTTGGTGGAGTTTTTCAACCCCGAGAACGGCGAGTGGAACTCGCACGTGTCGCTGGGCGAGTGGGCCGATTGTTACGTTATAGCCCCCGCCACGGCCAACACCCTCGCCAAGATGGCGACGGGCGTGGCCGACAATCTGCTGCTTACCACCTATCTCTCGGCGCGGTGTCCCGTGGCCGTGGCTCCCGCCATGGACCTCGACATGTATGCCCATGCCGCCACGCAGCGCAATCTGGAGCGTCTGCGCGCCGACGGCGTGCGCATCGTGGAGCCCGGGTCGGGCGAGCTGGCCAGCGGCCTTACGGGCAAGGGGCGTATGGCCGAACCCGAGGATATCGTGAAGGCGGTGGCGGCGATCGTTTCCGAAAAAAAAAAGAGCCTGAGCGGTAAACGCTTTCTGGTCACGGCGGGAGCCACCATCGAGGCCATCGATCCCGTGAGATTCATATCCAACCATTCGTCGGGCAAGATGGGTTACGCGCTTGCCGAGGCTTTGTCGGCCCGCGGGGCCGAGGTGACGTTAGTGAGCGGACGCACTTCGCTGCCGACGCCCGAGGGCGTGCGGCGCGTGGACGTGCTCTCGGCCGAGGAGATGTACGATGCGTGCGTCGCCGAGTTCGACGCGTGCGACGGCGCGGTGATGTGCGCCGCCGTGGCGGACTATACCCCCGCGAACGTCGCGTCGGAGAAGATCAAAAAGAGCGGCGGCGAGATGTCGATAGCGTTGCGCCGCACGAAAGATATAGCCGCCGAATTGGGCGGTCGCAAGGGCGGCCGCATATTGGTCGGCTTCGCGATGGAGACCGAAAACGAGACGGAGAATGCTCGCGAGAAGCTGCGCCGCAAGAATTTCGACTTCATCGCGCTCAACTCCCTGCGTACGGCGGGGGCGGGATTCCGTGGCGACACGAACGTGCTGTCGCTCATCGACGCCTCGTCGAGGGAGGATCTGCCGCTCATGAGCAAGCGCGAGGCGGCGGATCGCATAGTCGACAAAATCGAAAATTGTATTAACGGACAGAATAGATAGGTTTGCCTTATGTTGCGTCGTCTGACGGTTGAAAACTATGCGTTGATCGAGAAACTCGATATGGAGCTCGACGCCCGCCTGAATATCATTACGGGCGAGACGGGCGCGGGAAAATCGATCCTGCTGGGTGCGCTGGGCCTGCTTTTGGGCAACAAGAACGAGAGCGGCACTCTGCGCGACGATACGCGCAACTGCGTTATCGAGGGCGTGTTCGACTTGACGGGTTACGGTCTGGAGGCGTTTTTCGACGATAACGACCTCGATTACGAGCCGCAGACCGTGGTGCGCCGCATGATTTCGCCGTCGGGCAAGAGCCGCGCTTTCGTGAACGACATGCCCGTGCAGCTCGCGGTGTTGCGCGAGTTGGGCGGACGGCTTATCGACATACATTCGCAGCATCAGAATCTCGTGCTCTCCGACGAGGCTTTTCGCATACGGTCCGTCGATACGCTGGCCGGCGCGGCCGAGAGCGCGGCGGCATACGGCGCGGCGTTCGGCGAATTGCGCTCTGCGGAGCGCGAGCTGGAGCGCATGACGGCCGAGGCCGAGGCGTTGCGCAAGGACGAGGAGTGGCTGCGTTATCAGGTGGCCGAGTTCGATGCCGCGCAGCTGCGCGAGGGCGAGCTCGCGGAGGCCGAAGCGGAGCTTTCGGTGTTAGAGAACGCCGACCGTATCGGCGAGGCGTTGGTTACGGTGCGAAATATATTCGACGCCGAGCAGATCGGCGTGTTGGAGCAACTGGCCGCAGCCGAGAATGCCGTGGCGCACGTGGGCGAGAGCTATCCCCGCGGCGCGGAGATTGCGGAGCGTCTGCATTCGGTGGTTCAGGAGTTGAAGGATATAGGCGTCACGGTCGCCGACGATGCCGAGCGTATCGAGGCCGATCCCGAGCGTTTGCAGCATCTGACCGAGCGGGTGAATATGATCTATTCGATGTGTCAGAAGCATCGGGTCGCCACGTTGGAGGAGTTGATGGCCGTGGGGCGCGACCTGACGGAGCGTCTGAATGCCGTGGTTCACGGCGACGAGGCGATCGAGCGTCAGCGCGAGTTCATCTCCGCGCTGCGGAGCAAGGCGGCGGATCTCGCCGCGAAGCTGCACGCACTGCGTGCCAAGGCGTCGGGCGACGTGTCGAAGAGCGTCGTGCGCACGCTCGCCGCTTTGGGTATGCCCGAGGCGCGTTTCGAGGTGGAGGTGACCGACGCGGGCGAGTTGACGCCGTCGGGCGGCGACCGCATTCGCTTCATGTTTACGGCCAACGGGCGCATGGCCCCGCAACCCGTCGAGAAGGTGGCCTCGGGCGGCGAGATCTCGCGCGTGATGCTCGCTCTGAAAGCGTTGCTCGCCGTGCGGTCGAAGTTGCCGACCATTATCTTCGACGAGATCGATACGGGCGTGTCGGGCCGCGTGGCCGACGCCATGGGCGAGATCATCCGATCTCTCGCGGAGAATATGCAGGTGGTGGACATTACCCATCTGCCGCAGGTGGCCTCGAAAGGCGACACCCACTTCGTGGTCTACAAGCGCGACAGCCGTACCGACATTGCGCGTCTGGCGGAGTCGGACCGCGTGACCGAGATAGCCAAGATGCTCTCGGGCAGCGTGGTGACCGAAGCGGCACTTTCGCAGGCCGAGATTCTGTTGGGACGAAAGTAGGGCGCGGGGAAGCCCTTCGCGAGCAGTATAGCCTAACCTTAAAACTTACCATACATGAAAAGATTATTGTTATTCGCTTTGGCGTCGTGCTGCCTTGCGGCTGCGGGATGCTCGGGGCGCGCCGCGCTCAAAAAGGAGCTGCGGCAGGCCCTTGCGACGGCTGTCGAGCAGGAGAAGGCGCAGGCGGTGCGCATGGCGGCCATCGAGGGCAAGTTGCCCCGCACGTTCGAGAAGGGCGAGGTGCAGCCCACGTCGCCCTATAACTGGGTCAGCGGATTCTTTCCCGGGTCGCTGTGGCTGCTCTACGAGCACACGGGCGACGAGGAGTTGAAGAGTTACGCCGACATGTTCACCCGACGTCTGGAGGTGTTGAAAGACCACACGGGCACCCACGATCTGGGTTTCATGGTCTTCTGCTCTTACGGCAACGCCTACCGTCTGACGGGCGATCCCTATTATAAGTCGGTGATTGAGCGGGCTTCGGCCGCGCTTTCGACGCGTTTCAACCCGACGGTGGGGTGCATACGCTCGTGGAATACGGGGCGCAAGGAGAATCCCGAACTCGATTTCATGGTCATAATCGACAACATGATGAACCTCGAGATGCTGGAGTGGTGCGGCGGCGAGTACGACAAGATCGCGCGCACGCACGCCAACACCACGCTCGAGAACCACTTCCGTCCCGACAACAGCTCCCACCATGTGGTGGCCTACAACGAACTTACGGGCGAGGTAGTCGAGAAACGCACTGCGCAGGGGCGTTCGAACGACTCGGCGTGGGCGCGCGGACAGTCGTGGGGACTGTACGGCTATACGATGATGTACCGCACCACGGGCGACGAGGCGTATCTCGATCAGGCGGTGAAGATCGCCGACTACCTCTTGCCCCGACTGCCCGAGGATGCGATCCCCAATTGGGATTACGATGCCGTCGAGTCGGCCAAGGATTCGTCGGCGGGCGCCGTCATGGCTTCGGCTTTGATCGAGCTTTACGGATTCACTAATGATGAACGATATATCGCGACGGCCGAGCGTCAGTTGCGGTCGCTCTGTTCGGATTACTATCTGGCCAAGGCGGGCGAGAACGGCAATTTCCTGCTCAAACACGGCGTGGGCCACTATATGGCGGGATCGGAGGTCGACGTGCCCCTTTCGTACGGCGACTACTACTTCATAGAGGCCGCCATGAGATATCTGGCGTTGTAGATGCGGCTGCAGCCGCGGTCCGCGCGATAGAATCCCGTCCCTGACGAATCATTCGGCAGGGACGGATTCGTTTTACGGCAGCAGGTCGGCGAGCGGTATGGCCTGAAATGTCATGTGAGCCTGCGAGCTTTCGTACAGAATGCCGACCGTACGGCTGTCGATCATCGTCAGGCACGAGTATCCCCAGCCGTCGCCCGCGTCCAGCAATACCTTGTTCTCCTCGGGCCATGTCGCGCCGCCGTCGAAACTTATCTTCACGGTTATGTCGCGGCGGGCGTTGTCGCAGTCGGGATTCGAGAATAGCAATATGTCGCGCCCCGAGATGTTGTCGTCGGCCGCGACCGATATCAGGCTCGCCATGCAGACGGGTTCGCGCAGAGCCTTGCGCGACGAGGGGTGCTCGGTCCACGTGCGTCCCATGTCGGAGGTGACCGACACGGCGCGGCTGCCTCCGCGGTTGTCGCGCATGTTGAGCATCAGATCGCCCGAGGGCAGCTCGGCGACCTGCGCTTCGGTGGTGTTCGACCGCGCCCCTTCGTGCAGACGCCAGCTGCGGCCGTGGTCGTCGCTGTACAGAATGCAGGCGTGCGGCATGCGCTCGGCGTCGATGTATTGCGCCGCGAAGACTATCGTGCCGTTCTTCATGGCGATGCCGCGCCCGGGCCCTTGCAGCAGGAAATTCCACTCGGGACGTTTCACCTGACGCGTCACGTTTATCGGCTCTGACCACGTTTTGCCGTCGTCGTCGCTGTACGCCATCACGAGCTGTCCCGTGACTGCGGGTTCCATGCCGCTCATCGACGAGTGCCACGCCATGCGGTTGCCCATTCCGTGGCACCACGCGGCTACCACCCATGCGCGACGTTTTACGGGATCGTACAGTATGGCGGGGTCGCCCGCGCCGTTCTGCGCGGCGGGCAGGCCGTCGCGACAGCCGAAACAGAGGGGCAGGCGCATACGCTGCCATGTCCGTCCTCCGTCGACGCTGCGGCTCAGGCCTATGTCTATGTGTTCCTGAAGATCCTTCGAGTTGTTGTAACGCACGTCGTAAACCGCGAGCAGCGTTCCGCACGCCGTGGTCACGAGCCCCGGGATGCGGAACGCCGCCGATCCGTCGTCGCCCGCGTGACGCACTCCCACGGCCATGCGGCGCGGCGCCTCGGTCGCGACGAGCATTTCGGGGGCGGCCGCTCGGCCGTCGACCGTCACGGTCGTCAGCGTGGCCGCGAGTTTATGCGTAAGGGGTGTGTCGCGCCGCATCTCGACGCTTACCCAAAAGTAGTTGATTCCGCGGAACAGCGAGGTAGGAGCCGCGAGAGACAGATGCTCGGCCGCGCGGCGTTCGGCCTTGAGAATGCTGTACGACGGGTCGGCCTCGCGCGCGCCGTCGAGGATGTAACGCGTCGCGGCGAGTTTGTCGGCCGCGACATTCACGGCGTCGGTTCCCGAATAGTAGAGCTTCACCGAGCGGACGTAACGGGCCGACTCCTTGTCCAATTGCAGGTCGAGCCGTTCGAACGTGCCGCCCTCGGGGGCGTCGATGCGTATGTTGAACAGTATGTTGTCCGCTCGGTCGAGAAGCACGGGCGTCTGCGTCGCGCCCGCGACGATGCGCAGATCGGCGGCGGACGAAATGTGTGCGGCCGATATGATTGTCGCGACCGCGGCGAGGATGGTTTTTGCGAAAGGGTTCATAGGTTTCAGGTTGACCGTTTTCGCAAATATAGATTAAATATTCCTATTCGGCGAGGTGTTTCAACCGATTTTTCGGAGGTATTTCTCTATTTCGTCGGCTATGACGTCGAGATAGTCGGTTTCGTACTCCACGGCCGACATGATGATCCTGCCGTCGGCGTCTATCAGGAAACTGCGAGGCACGTATCGCGTGGCGTACATGCCGTATATGCTTCGGTCGGGATCGAGACCGACGGGGAACGTATAGCCGTTCTGTCGGCAAAACTCCTCTATCGTTTCGCGATCCGCTCCGCGCGAGACGGGCAGATAGGTGAAACGTTCGTCGGTGAATCGGTCGATTATGCGCTCCTGCACGACGGCCATCTCGGCGCGGCATACCGAGCATTCGCTGCTCCAGAATGTGAGCAGCACCGCGCGGCCGCGCAGGTCGGAGAGGGTGACGTCGCCGCCCTTTGTCATCTCGACCGTGAAGTCGGGGGCCGTCTGCCCGATCTCGACCAGCGTCGTGTCGTCCGCGGCGGGCGAATCCTCGGCGACGCACGCGGCGGTGGCGAGGAGACATAACGCCGCTATCGCGCGCGATATGAGGTGTGTCGTTGCTTTCATGGTTTCGTCGTTTCGTGATTGGGGGGGGCTCTCGCCGCGCCCGTATCGCAAAGGTATGAATTTTTAAATGCTTATCCGCAGTCCGCGCACCGTCCGTGGCAAATATGCGACTAAAACGGTTCCTTCGGGACTATTTTGTTTCGAATTGTCGGCGATAGTGTTCCAATGGTGCCGCGCCGCGGAAAATTGGGGTAAAATAATTGCATGGGTGTTGTAATTTTGTTCGTGCGATGAAGAGGGTTTTTCCTGATATGCCGATATTGTTGCGCATGGTGTCGTGCGCTTTGCTCTGCTGCTTTGCGGCGGGATGCGTGGAGTATCACCCTTACGACACCCGCATAAAGGGCGAAAAGGGTATCAATTCCGTTAATGCGCTGCGTATCGAACAGGCTTGCGCGGGGCGGCGGTCGATACGCTTCGCCGTCATAAGCGACTCGCAACGCTGGTACGACGAGACCGAGGATGCCGTGGCGGCGCTCAATGCGCGCGGCGACATCGATTTCGTGCTGCATACGGGCGACTTGGCCGATTTCGGCCTCAGGAACGAGTTCGAGTTGCAGCGCGACATATTGAACAAACTGACGGCGCCTTACGTGTGCGTGATCGGCAATCACGATTGTCTGGCTACCGGCGAGATCATTTTCCGCGAGATATTCGGCGATTACAACATGGCTTTCACGGCGGGCGACGTTCGGTTTCTGTGCCTGAACACCAATTCGCTGGAGTTCGATGCGTGCGAGGCGGTGCCTAATTTCGGGTTTATCGGCTCGCAACTCGAATCGTTCCCCTCCGAGGCGCGCAAAACCGTCGTCGCCATGCACGCGCAACCATTTTCCGAGCAGTTCAACAACGACGTGGCCGAGATATTCCAGAGCTATCTGCGGTCCTTTCCGTCGTTGCAGTTCTGTGTGCACGGACATAGCCATTCGGTGACGGCGGAGGAGATCTTCTCCGACGGGGTGGTCTACTACCAGTGCGCCAATACGGGTGAGAGGAACTATTTGTTGTTTACCATCGACGAAGAAGGTTATGAGTATGAGGCGGTATATTTTTAGGGTAGCGGCGGCGGTCGCCATGAGCTTCGCCGCATTGTGCGCCTCGGCGGGCAATCCCGCGACGGAACGGGCAGCGCGCCGCCTCGATATGCGCGTGCATGAGGGTTACGTGGGGTTGGAGCGTCTGATTCCCACTCACGTGAAGCTGCAATATGCGGGCGGCATGGGTGTCGTATCGTTTGGCGCGGGGTGGGATTACGGGCGCAAATGCCGCTGGGAGACCGATGTGATGATCGGATTCCTGCCGCGCGCCTATGCCGACCGATTCCACACGACGCTCACTCTGCGCCAGAACTACATTCCGTGGAGCATACGTTGCGGCGGTCGCTTCGCGTTCGAACCGTTCGCCTGCGGCGTTTATCTCAATTTCATATCGGGCGAACGTTTCTGGATGCGTGAACCCGCCCGTTACCCGGGCGAGGGTTATTACGGATTCACCTCGCGGTTGCGCATACATCTGTATGTCGGGCAGCGTCTCACCCTGAACTTCGATCCCGACGCGGCGGTGCGCGCCGTGACCCTCTATTACGAGTTGAGCGCCAACGATCTGAATATCGTCGCCAAGTTCGGCAATAGCAGCCTGCGCGTGTCCGATATCGTATTTTTCTCGGCGGGCGTCAAACTGCAAATCTTCAAGCCGTGACTTAGTCGCCTGCGGCTCGGTTTTTGATTTTGTCTATGCCGAGCGAGATGACGGAATGGGCGCGTGCGGCCGCCGTGGCGGCATCGACGGAATAAAATTATCCGACGCGCCGATTGTCAATTAAGATTTTAATCGTATATTTGTCATTGCGATCCGTCGTAAGGCGAGGTTCGCTTTGCTGCTACGGAAAAAGTGGAATTTTTCAATAATCGGCGGCAATCAAGAGGATGCTCCGTGTCGGGTCGTAAAACCACGTCCCGAGAGGCGGTCGTATCTGACTCTATCCTTGACGGGCGTGGACCTCTTGTGTTGTGAGGTCGATTAGGTTTTTCCACTACCTTCTGTAGCGTTGCAATGCAAGCACGCCTGTCTTTACATACGGCGGATATGGTAACTACCATGTCCGCTTTAGCGTTTTACGGCGGTCTTGCAGGTGTACAATACGAGCGGATACGGAGATTGGTGGAAGAGTTTCATCGTGCAGGGTTGTTTTATCTCCGTTCCGCTCTTTTATTGTATATATGTATGCGGCGGCGTTCGGAGATACGTCATGCCACCGAATCGCCCCTCCCCGTCATGCCACCGAGCGTATGCGAGGAATGGTATCTCTAACGGGAAATTTTTCGGGCCGAATACCGTCTCTCGACCCGATAGCCTATATCGATTATATCCTCCACTACCTCGCGCTGCAAACTCTCGTGCTTCACCAGCCAATCTATTTCATCCGTATCGAAGTCGAATACCGACAGAGGTGCACGCCTCTCCGCACGCATTATGCACTCAACGGCGAGCCGCAGCCGCAGGATATCCAACGGCAGAAGATTCGGAGCATGCAGACGGTCGTGATGGACCACTACGGAATGCGGGCCGACATCGAGCAGAAAAGAGTCCTCGTCGCGACGGATTATCCGCTCGACGCGAGCGACATATGAGCAATCGGCTGCATCGAGCGTCCGATCATCCGCGATTTCGGAGATTTTGCGGTCGAATACGTAGACGAAAAGCCCCATCCACGACAAGTCGAACGATTCGCGCTTGTCGAGATATTGTATGATGGCTTGTATGCCTTGAACATAATATCTGTCGAACATTCTGACGCGGCGTTCGGCGTCGATTATCTCGTCGTACGATAATGCTCTCAACGGCTTGGCATAGTGTTCGAAACAGGCGTCGGGCTGCCTTTCGCGAACCCCGACTGTAGCCTTTACCGCATTCAGCAGCGCGACTAAATCGCGCGGCGTCACCAACAGATCCGTCGTATCCGAATAGGGGCGGATAACGACTGAGTCCGCGGAATCGGGTACGCGCGTCGTATCCATCCCCATTTCCGAACGGTCGCCGCGGCGAAATTGTTCGTCGCGATTATACTTCGGGTATGAGTAATCGATACGGAACGATCCGTCGTCGAGATATGTCGCGCTGTTGACCAACACATCGACAGCGCGATAGTCGTTGCGGTACGATATGCCGACGAACAGATCGGCCTCTACGATCTCTAAAGATTGGTGTTTCTTAAGATATCCTATGATTTTCGCGAAAGTGTGGTTGTATAGTTCGCGATTGCCGGGGTTCATGGGCTCGGGGATTGCGTGGTGAAACGATAAGATACGCCCATAAGAAAACAGAAAGGGCGCAGGTACAGCCCCTCCGACCGGCCTTCCGAGCCTTAGTATGGTAGCTGCCCTTACGCCCAAGCCAGCCCCTACAATTATGTAGGGGCATAACAAGGGTTTCAGACAAATATTACACCATACTAAAAACCTATCTGAAAGATAGTCGGAAGTTTGTCGAAGGCATAAAGGTTTGTCCTAACCTTTAGATAAATATGTTAACGGCTACGGTGGAACCGTTCTCTTTTGCAAAGGTAACATAACTTTATCGTTTTAGGTTATGCGACCCGTCAAAAACGGAACGTGGACTGAGACTTATAACCAAAGGGCTCTGGTAAACCTGACACTATAAGCACAAAAGCCCACGCCCGAAACGTAGAAACTAAAATACCCCCACGTCGGACGTAGGCCGACGTCGTGGGACAAACTTGTGCTTTGCTTGTGTTAAAAATTTTACCAGAATTTTTTGGTCAGCAAAGTTCACGAATCCGTCTTTCCGACGAATCGTTTGCCCCAAAAGTAGTACTAATAATTGGATTTTACAACAAATTGCATGCAATTTTTAACACGTCATGCCACCAAGTTGCCCCCTCCCCGTCATGCCACCGAGCGTAAGCGAGGATTGGCATCTCTAACAGAGTGTTGGCTGCAAGAGATTCCAATCATTTTGCAACTCGAAAGAGTTGCAAAATGTGGAATGACGAGGAGGGGCATTCGGGTCGCAGCCTGCGGTTCGCCGACGGCGGCAGGACAAAACGAGCCTCGGCGAGTTGCAGTCCGCCGCAGTGGGGCGGCGGCGAACTGCGCGACTCTGCGAGTCGCAATATTCACACGCGTCAGCAAAAAACCGCGGCAGGAACATTTTCGATAAGCCGAGTGCAGAGCCGAACTTGTTCGAGCTATGCCGAGGCGAGAAAATGACTGCGTAAGCGAACGATTTCGGGAAAAGGGCGGTCGCGGCGACGAAGCGTTAAAAATCGGAGACTTTTTGATCCTCAAAAAAGTGTGGAATGACGTGGTATGTTCCGGGCAGAGCCTGCGGCCAGCGCGACTCAAAGAGTCGCAATCTTAAAGACGGAATATTCCCTACAAAAAATACACCCCGCCTCCGAAAGGCAGGGTGTTTTCTTTTTTCTGTCGTCCCCTTCGCTGCGGCGGCGGGATCGGCGGAACCTCGGTTACTCGGCCTCTGCGGGCGCAGCCTCGGGAGCATCCGACGAAGGGATCTCCACCGAAGGCATAACCTCGTCGGCAGCCGTGGCGTTCACCTTCTCCATCAACGCGTTGGCGTCCTGCTGGAGAGCGCTGTTGCTCATCGAAACCTTGTTGCCGTCCATAGCGATGGTGGCTATGAGGCTGAGCACGACGATCATGCCTGCCAGCGTCCAAGTGGTCTTCTCCAAGATATTGGCCGATTCGCGCACGCCCATCACCTGATTGGCCGCGCCGAAGTTGGCCGCCATGCCGCTCTTGGGACTCTGCACCAGCACTGCGAGGATAAGCATTACGCTCGCTACCAGAATCAATCCGATACAAAATGAATATAACATAACAGTATACTTTTTTAATTATTCTCTATTTTCGCGATAAGTTCTGCAAAGTAAACACTTTTTTCGGGATTTAGCAAACTTAATTTGCGATAAGTCTCTTTTGCCATATCTTTCAGCCCTTGAGAGAGGTATATCTCCGCCAGCTCCTCGCTCGCCAGATCGTCGTCGTCGTCGAAAGCCGCCTCGGTCACTATGTCGCCGTCGGCCTCGCCCTCCTCGGCCACGATGCGCAGATTGTCGGTGCGCAGGAAACGGTCGATTATATCCTCCGTCGTCACTTCCGTGAGGCGCGCCACGTCGATCTCGCGCAACTCCAACGTCGGTCGGCAGCACAACGCCGCCGCGGTGTCCGACATTCCGGCCGTCGTTCCGCTCTCTGCCGCCTGCCACCGTTCGGTGCGCATCAACGCTTCGGCCTCCTCGCGTTCGATGTCGATACGCTCCGTCTCGGAGCCTTTTTGTCCTTTATGAAAGAGTCCTCCCATAGTCGTTACCAGTTAGATGCCGCCGCCTGAAATATGTCGGTCACGATTTGCGATACGATCTCGGCGTCGAGTTCGGTCTGCACGTCGGTGAGCAGTTGCGTCGAGTCGTAATCGGTGAATGCCGTGAATACGCGGTTGAACGAGTTTTCGGGAACCACCGAATTGGTGAACTTCACCTTCACCGTGATCGTCAGTCGGTTCAATATGGCATAGTCGTCGCTCGACACCGACGCTGTGGTCGAGGTGTATCCCACGATCTCGCCTTCGAAGGCGAAGTCGCCGTTCTCCTCTACGAGTTGCAGTTTGGTCTGGCGCGAAAACTTGTCTTTCAACGCCTCGACTAACGTGGAGCTGAGCGACGGCGACACCATCGGCGCGTTGTTGGGAAAGTAGGCGACGCTGAATGTCTTCGCCCCCTCGGGGATGCTCGCTCCCGAGAGCGAATAGCCGCCGCGGAAAAATATGCAACCGCTCAACGCCGCCGCGCCCAGCAGCGCGACGGCCGCCGATATGAGAAATATTATTTTGTCGTGTTTCACTTCGTTGTCTTAATGGTGAGCGCGTCCCGCCGAGGGGACGGCGCGTCAAATGTTTTCGTCGGTGATGCCCAGCTCCTTTATGCGTCGGTAAAGCGTACGTTCCGACATGAACAGCTCGCGCGCCGCGTCGCGCCGACGGCCGTTGTTGTTCTTGAGCGCCCGCACGATCTGTTCGCGCTGCATGTCGGCTTTCGACTGCTCGCGCCGAGGTTCGTCCACCACCTCCTCGCTCTCGGCGTAGTCCTCCTCGGCGGGGCGCGCCACCACCGACGAGGGAAGCAGACCTATCACCTCGGGCTGCGTCGGTTGCGCGGGCGTGTGCGTGGTGCCGTGCATCATCTCGCCCAGCATGCGTTTGAGGTCGTTTATGTCGCTGCGCATGTCGAAGAGTATCTTGTAGAGCAATTCGCGTTCCGTGGAGAAGTCGCCGCCCGCGGCGGCTCCGCTTACGGTCATGGTGTGCGCCGAGGATTGGTTGGGCGAGAGGTATCCCGCCAGAATGTCGGCCGTGACGGTTCTGTTGCGCTCCAACGCCGAGATCTGCTCGGCCACGTTCTTCAGCTGGCGGATATTGCCGCGCCAGTAGTAGTTCTGCAACAACTGCCGCGCGCCCTCGTCGAGCGTGACGGCGGGCATGTGGTACTGCACGGCTATGTCGGCCGCGAACTTGCGGAACAGCAGCGGAATATCCTCGGGGCGTTCGCGCAGGGCGGGCACCGCTATGGGCACGGTGTTGAGGCGGTAGTAGAGATCCTCGCGGAAACGTCCCGTCTCGATCGATTTGAGCAGGTCGTTGTTCGTGGCGGCCACCACGCGTACATTGGTCTTCTGCGCCCGCGCCGAACCCACGCGCAGGAACTCGCCCGATTGCAGCACTCGCAGCAGGCGCACCTGCGTCGAGAGGGGCAGTTCGCCCACCTCGTCGAGGAATATGGTGCCGCCGTCGGCCTCCTCGAAATAACCCTTGCGCGACTCGGTGGCTCCCGTGAAAGAGCCTTTTTCGTGGCCGAACAGCTCCGAATCGATGGTTCCCTCGGGGATCGCGCCGCAGTTGACGGCTATGTATTTGGCATGTTTGCGGGCCGAGTAGGCGTGTATTATCTGCGGAAAGAACTCCTTTCCCACGCCGCTCTCGCCCGTCACCAGCACCGACAGATCGGTGGGCGCCACGCGCAGGGCCACGCCCAAAGCGCGATTCAACGCCTCCGAGTTGCCGATGATTCCGAAGCGTTGCTTGACCGATAGAATATCCGTGTTTTCCGCCATGTCGATCTCTCGTTTGTCCGCCTATTATTTGTCGTAAGGTTGGATATAGTCCAGATCGGGGTTGCGCACCGTGTTTTCGGTTCCGCTCTGCGGAATCTCGTAATACCCGTCGTCGGCGCTCGCCCTCCAGTCGCACCACAATCCGTACGCCAGCGCGGCTATTGCCAGCAGTGCCGCGACGATGGCGATGAGCATTATTCGGTCGCTCTTGCGGCGCGAGGTCGGCGCGCCGTACTCCTTTCCGGCGGGCACTCTTCGGCGTCCTTTGCCGTAACGCAATCCCTTCACGTAATCGGCGTTGCGCGCCTCCGAGAGGGATGCGGCGCGTTTGTCGTCGTAAAGCGTCTTGGCACGCTCGGCCGAATTCCTGCGTTCGCCGACGGGGCGTGGCGGCGTCGGCTCCGAGGCAGGCTCGTCGGCGATTGTCCGCCGCTCGTCGCTCGTCGCTCGCGGTTCGCGGTTCGTCGCGGCGGGCGGAGGCGGAACGGCCGCTCCGTTATCCTCGTCGGGCGCGCTTTCGTCGCGAGCGGCCTTGATCGCCGTCTCGGCGACTGTCGCGTCGGCAGTCGGTTCGTATACGAACGTTATGGTGCCGTTGGCGCCGCTTCGAAGTTCGCCGAAGCCGCTTAGGCGACACTTGCCGTTGTTCTGCAAACGGTACTGCGCCTCGAAAACGAAGCGGTCCATCATGGCGGCGGCCTCCATCTCCGATACGCCGCTCTGCGCGATCAGCGATCGCAACACTCCGTCGTCGGCCTTTATCAGATTGGAAAATAGCACCGTTTGCCCGGGGACCTTCACGATGAACGTCCCGAGGTTGGGAATTACCAAGCGTTTGTGCTCGGCCAGATATTTCGATACGAGTTTAACTATCATCTTCGTATGGCGTAAATTCGGTTTAAAGATACTAACTTTTTTCGGAAATGAAAAATTTCGCATGCGACGCGATGGGAGCGGGGCGGTTTTATGCGGTGCACATTGGGCGTAGGCGGTTCTCCGACAGCGGAGGACGTATGCGAGCATAACGCGAGCAGCAGTCCGCCGCGCGGGGTGGCGGCGAACTGCACGGTTCTCCGAACCGCAATTTATATAATGCAACCGCTGCGGGACCTGAAAATCCTGCAGCAGTTGTTATTATCGTTTGGTATATAATTCCATTCTCCTATTGCATAATCGCCTTGCTATCTCTCCTAACCGTTTCACGGGGTCGAAGTGCCGCGCCAACTTGTCCGATTCGACGAAGAAATCGGGGTCGTATTGCGCGTATGTGGCAGAATTGTTTAGGCAATGCAATGTTTGTTTCGGATAGTATTCGTCCGACTCGAACAACAGCGGCAATTCGCCAGACAAGGTGCGTAATCTATGGTGCAAATACCGCACGTCGCAACTGTCCGCCTCGAAACCGTGGTATACATAAAACAGCGTTCTATAATAATAAACTGCCGCCTGCGCCATCGCGAATGCCGATTCGCGGATATGGTCCTTATCAAGATTACATTCCGCATACCCCGCGAGCTTGTCGGCCAACGGCATGAATGTCCCCGTATATCTCGCGGCTACGGATGCCGCATGGTCGAAATCGAATCCGTCGCGGGGTCGGGCAATCTTTCGGCTGCGGGAATACAATCCGATTCCCTCTTTTCGAGCGAAATAGAAGAACGGAACATTATTAGATGCGATATGTTGTCGGGTATAGATATAGAGATTAATATATGGCGCGCCGTGTCCGATGTAAGGGAGTTTCATTTTCAAATATCGTTTTGCGTCATACCAACTGTAATGTGTCGGCCCGTCGGTTACTACCAATAAATCGTATGCGAGAATGTCGCTGTGGGGCGTTCCGTCAGCTAACTTGCCGAACAGCAGGATATATTCGGGGTCCAATAACTCGCGCAGAGTTTCTGCTATTCGCGCGGCTTTCAAGGTATCGTAAGATTGTTGTTTAGGCTCTATCGCTATAATATTTTGCGCAGGCAGTTCCTGCGATTGTTTTTGATTCGTTTCCATGTTTGATTTTTGTTTCGGATTAGATAATAGTGTGTCTGTCCTTATCGCGCGCGATGCGCAACAAAGAGAATAAATAGTTTGATTAACAAGCGTTTGCTAATCTGGCGGATGAGAATGGGAATGAATAGGATCATTGCATGGCGGGAACCGCCTGCGGTCGGCCTTTCGGCTTGTCTGCGTCGTAACGCGGACGATTAATTGTGTTCGCATATAAATAAAAAAGTGCGCAGCTGCGAACACAATTAATCACTTTTGCAAGCTCAAAAAAGGTGTCATTCGCGGGTCGCTAAACCCCAACAACTCTGCGCATACGTTTTTAGTATGGGCTTTTTTGAGTCCAAGTTGCAAAAATTAATAATTAACTATGTTCGCAAGAACAAAAGTAGTCATTTTTCTTAAAACGCAAAAATAATTTCCGAATATACACGTCATGCCACCGAGCGTGAGCGAAGAATGGCATCTCTAATGGAAATGTTATCGGTTGAGATTCCATTCATTTTTCCTTTCGGAAAAATGTGGAATGACGTGAAGGGGCAGCGGGTTTGCTGTTCGCCGACGACGGAGGACGCAATCGAGCGAAAAGCGAGTTGCAGTCCGCCGCGTGGGGGCGGCGGCGAACTGCGCGACTCTGCGAGTCGCATTATTTAATATAATACACGCGCGACAGCAAAGAACCGCGGCAGAAAGGATTTCGGATTAAGGGCGGTTGCGGCGACGGAGCGTTAAAAATCGGAGCCCTTTTGATTGCTTCAAAAGTGCCGCAGGCATCCGATTTAGCGCAGGCGCGAGACCGCCCCCGAAATCGTTTCACCGCGGCGGCTTTTGGGTTACCTTTTGGCCGCGCAAAAGGTAACCATTTCGTTAAGCCGAGGGCAATCGTGCTTGCACAGATTGCCGAGGCGAGAAATGGAAGAATGAAATTCAACGTAAGTTTATGATCTTGGTAGAAATGATTTTGTCATTAGAGATTCCAATCAATTTCCCGTTTGATAAACGGGAAATTGTGGAATGACGGGATGGGGCCGTGTTCGTTGGCTCGCTGTTCGCCGACGACGGAGGACAAAACGAGCGAAAGCGAGTTGCAGTCCGCCGCGCGGGGTGGCGGCGAACTGCCGACATCGCAGAGCGATGTCGATTTGTTTGCGGTCTAAAAAAAGCGAACCGCCTGAACGAGTCAGGCGGTCCGTATCGATCCCTAAGGTTGAGGCGGATTACTCCTCCTGACGATAGGTGTGCTCGACGTAAATAGCGTGCTGCATGGCCTCGCGCTTCGCGATCGAAGGCTTGGTGAAGTACTGACGGCGGCGAAGCTCCTTCAGCACACCCGTGCGCTCGTACTTACGTTTGAATTTCTTGAGGGCCTTCTCGATGTTCTCGCCCTCCTTTACCGGCATGATAATCATAATGCTATAATTTTTTATCGTTTTACGTTTTGTCGTTCGCCGCCTCGGCGGCCTTTTTCTCGATTGCGACCGCCTGACCTCTGTCGGCGTGTTCGCTCTGAAATGCGCTTATACTCTCAATCGGCACAAAGCCCGAATCGAAGATACGGGGCCAACCGTTCGGCCTCGTCCTTTGTAAAGATATCGTCTTCAACCATCTCTTCGATTCCGCTCCAACCTCCTTTCAGTTTGCGCTGTTTCACTATTCTCCGCAGAGCCTTCGCCGACACATAGGGGTGTCGCATCAACTCTTTCGGGTCCGCAAAGTTAATATCAATTTTCGATATTTTGCAACTATCGCAACTAATTTGCGGTAAAATTCTCTCAAAATTGCTCTCGGTGACGCATTTCAGCTCGGCGAGCTGCTCCACCGAACGGAATCCGCCCAGCAGTTCGCGATAGCGCATTATCTCCACGACGCTCTTTTCGCCTATGCCGACCACGGAACGCAACGTCGCCGAATCGGCCGAGTTGAGCTCTATCTTCGGCGGCGCCGCTGCCGTCGGTTCGGCCTTTTCGGCGGGGCGAGGGGCGGAGTAGAGTATGTAGGGCGACAACTTTTCCGCGATACGGTCGCTCACGACGTAACATTCGCGAAACTGCTCCTCGTCGCGTATGCCGCCCGACGCTTCGCGGTAGCGGACCAGAACTTCGGCCTGACGGGGCGAGAATCCTATGGTCGCGAGGTATGCGGCCGACGCCGTGTCGATGGCGAAGGGTTCGAGTCGTACGTTCTCCGCCGCCGAATTCGCCTCGGCGCGGACGCGTGGTCGGGGAGGAGTTTGCGCGCGCGGCGCGGCGGCGTGTTTCTCCGAGATTACTATGTAGGGTTTCAGCGCGGCGTATAACGAGTCGTCTACTCCCGCGACCAAGGCTATATCCTCCTCGATGCGATACACTTTGCCGTAACGACGCCAGCGGATTATCCCTGCCGCGACTTCGGGCGGCACGCCGCAGCGGCGCAACTCCTCGTAATCGGCCTCGTTGGGATCGAACGGCGACAACGTCGCGGCGGCAGGTTCCGACTCCACGGCCTCCTTGGTCTCCGCGAGCAGCACGGGGCGGTCGCCTCTGCGCTCGACGAGCAGCGACAGCAGCACGGCTGCCAATATCAGCGGCAGCAATACCATGAGCCCGCGTCGCTCTTCGTCGGAAAATATCTTCATAGTGGGGTAGGGTTACCAGTCGGCTTTGGTCGATAGTTGCATTCGGCGGTATCGGCGCGAGGGCGATTCGATGCGCTCGCCCAGTCCGTATTCCTCCCACCGCTCGTCCACCGCCCGTATGGTCTCCGTCGACGAGGCGACCACATTGGGGAAACGCGGGGGATTGCCCTCGACGGAGGGGTGTTTGCTTCGGGCGTCTATCAGGAGTTCGCCGCCCGACAGATGCCGCACGTCGCGCCGCGGATCGGTGTTCGCCGCCGCGAGCCATAGCAGATCTTCGGCCGTCATCGTTCCCGCCGCCGCATAATCGAATAAAGCGACGTATTTCATGCCGCGAATGTCGTTCTCCGCAAGGTAACGCTCCGCGTCCGCGACGTCGGGACGGTCGGGCGCGGCGTACAGCACGAGCAGTCCGCAGCTCTCGACGAACCTCGTGTCGAAGAGCTCTATGCCTCCCGCGGGGCGGGCGGTTCGCGGCGTCGCAATCGGTTCCGCGGGCGTCGAGATGTCCACGTCGGTGAGGTCGAACGCCAGCTTGCCGCCGAAGCCGCATGTGGCCGTGGCGTGATCGAGCACGTCGAGCACGCCTTCGGAGCGGATTATGCTCCGTGCGGTATCGGCCCGCCTGAGCAGCGCGGCGAGCGTCGCGAACGAACGTATATGCGTCGACGACGAGGCTATGACGAGGTATTTGTTGAACATCATCTGTCCCGCACCCCACAACGCCTGCGCGACCTTGTGCGCTTGCCCCTCGTAACGCTTGGCGATAGATACCACCGCCAGATTGTGCGCCGTGCCCGCCGTGGGCATCCACAAATCCTCCACCTCGGGCTGTACGGCCATGCGTATGGGGGCCAAGAATATCTTTTCGGTCGCCTTGGCTATGTAGGCGTCCTCCTGCGGCGGCACGCCGACCACGGTGGCGGGGTATACCGCGTCGCGGCGATGGGTTATCGCCGTTATGTGGAATAGGGGATAGAGATCCTTCAACGAGTAGAATCCCGTGTGGTCGCCGAAATCTCCCTCCACGACTTTGGGTTCCGCGGGATCGACGTAACCTTCGATTACGAAGTCGCAATCTTCGGGAATGCGTATGTCGCACGTCAGAGCGCGCACCAACCGCACGGGGCGGCGGCGGAGAAATCCCGCCAGCAGATATTCGTCCATATTGTCGGGCATCGGAGCCGTCGCGGCGTATGTGTAGGCGGGGTCGCCGCCCAGCGTCACCACCACTGGCATTCGTCGTCCCATGCGTCGGTAGGCGTCGTAATGGCGCGCCCCCGTCTTATGTATGTGCCAGTGCATGCCCGTGGAGCGGGCGTCGAATCGTTGCATGCGGTACATGCCCACGTTGCGTATGCCGCTCTCGGGATCGACCGTGTTCACCATCGGCAGCGTGACGAACGGCCCGCCGTCGTGCTCCCACGAGCGCAGCAGCGGCAGACGGCCGATGTCGGCCTCGTCGCCTTGCAGAACCACCTGCTGACACGCTCCGCGCCCCGACGCCTCGCGCGGAAACCATCGCGACATGTCGGCCAACAAGGGGAGCATGCGCAGCTTGTCGACGAGCGAGCCTTTAGGCGCGAGTGCTCGGCCCAGCATCGAGTCGATCCTCAGCGCGATATCGTCGAGCGACTCCGCGCCCAAAGCCAGCGCCATGCGGCGGTCGGAACCCATCATGTTGGTGAGCACGGGAAACTCGGTGCCCGTGTTTTCGAACAGCAAGGCCTTGCCGCCGCCCTCGCTCTTGGCCATGCGGTCGGTGATCTCGGCTATCTCGAAACGCGGCGAGACGCGCGCCCCGACGCGCAGCAGTTCGCCGTGCCGTTCGAGGGTGTCGATATATTCGCGAAGTGATCCGTACATAGTTCTTCTGCGCTATGAGCGTATCGGCTCGTAAGGTATCTTGTAACGTTCGTCGAGCGTCAGGATGGCGTTCTCGTGCATGGCGCGGTCGGCCAGCAGCGCGAACTGCGAGGCGTAGTACGACTCTTCGAGCACCTTCGCGGGCTGCTTGCCCGTAATCACGGCGTGCGCGAAGGCCTCGATTATCTCTTTCGAGCCGTCGGCCTCGGCGCCGACGGTGCTTTCGCCCGAGTTGACCGTTACGTTGGGCGTGATGGGCAATCCGGGTGCCAGAGGGCTCGTCTCGGCCGCCCAACTGGTGCCCGCGAAAACCGAGTTGCTCATGATGCCGTTCTCGATCTGCGCCACCAGCTGGTGCATGCCGCTTCCCGCGGGCATAGGCTCGTCGCTGTAATAGAGCCCCGAGACCAGATCGATGGTTCCCTTCGAGCCGAGGATCTGTTCGCCCATGCCGAAGTGTTTGTTCGAGATTATCGACTCGAATGTCATGTTCACGCCATTGGGGTAGGTGAATATCGCGCTCACGGTGTCGTACACGTCGCGCTCGTCCTCCTTCGTCCAGTGTATCAGATGGCCCGAACCCATCACCTGCTCGGGCAGCATGCCCAGCGACCACGATCCGTTCTGCAACTGGTGGCAGGCCAATTCGGTCATCAGGCCGCGCGAATATTCGCCGTAAAGACGCCAGTTTATGCGACGCTCCAGTTCGGGCGAGGGGACGTCGCGGCGCCAGTTGTTGTTGCGATACCAATAGTTGCGCACGCCCACCACGTCGCCTATTCGGCCCTCGTGGATCATGCTCATCGCCTTGATGTATTTGGGGTCGAAGAGTCGCTGCTGACCTATGAGCAACACCCCGCCCAGCTCCTTGCGACGCTCGTACACGCGCAGACAATCCTCCTGCGTGTAGGCCATCGCCTTTTCGCAGAAGACATGTTTGCCCGCCTCCATCGCGTCGAGCGTCATGGGGGCGTGGAGGTAGAGCGGCGTGGCGATGATTACGCCCTGCACGTCGCGGTCCTCCAGCAGACGGCGGTAGTCGTCGTAAAGTTTGGCCTCGGGATAGTATTGCGCCGCGTCCTCCAGATGGGGGCGGTAGTCGTCGCACAAGGCGACCACCTCGACGGAGGGCATCTGCAACAGATGTTTTATGTGGAATATGCCGCGCGAGCCGGTGCCTATTACTCCTATGCGCGCCTTCTCGCCGCGCACCTCGCGTTTCGCTTCGTCGCTGCACGACTGCAACCACGGAAAGAGAGATAGAGCCATGCCCGCAAGGCTCATCTTGCCGCAGTCCGCCAAAAATTCTTTCCTGTTCATCGTTATTTAAGTGTAGTTTTTTCGGTTGTGTTTTGTCGGAGCCGACATAATCTCGGCTCGATGTCTATCTGCGGCCTATGCGGTATATCTCGCATCCGCCGCCGTCGCGGCACCAAAGCTCCAATGCCGCGTATCCTTCGTATTGCGCCATGACGGCTTCGCGTTTGGCCCTCGGGGCGGCGTAGAGCGCAGTCGAAAGCACCTCGGCCACCAGCGCGGAGCGCCCCTCGACCGCTATCAACTCGTCGCCGGCCACCGCCGCGCCCGTCATGGGGTTGACGATATGGTACTCGCCGCGCAAGGAACGCCCCGATACCGACAGCGCGCTGTCGCGCAGGCGGAATTCGTGCGCCGCGACCGATTGTATCTTCGTGTGTTCCACACCTATGGCCCACCACTCGCCGTAAGGGTGACGCCCCAAGGCCGCTACCGAGCTGTTGCCGAAGTTCAGCACTCCGTTTTCGACGCCCGCGTCTACCGCGAGCCGCCGCGCGCGCTCCAGCGCGTAGCCTTTGGCGAATCCTCCGAGGTCCAGCCGCACGTCGTCGCCTGCGAGCCGCACTGTGTGCGCCGCGGGGTCGAGCATGCAGCTCGCCCTGCCCGCCGCGGCCGCGCTCGTCGAGGTGGCGATGTCGAAATAACCTCCCGTGCCTCGCCGAAACGCCTCGCAGAGTTCCAAGGCCATGAACAACTCGTCGTCCACGGCGACTGCCTCCCGAGCTCCGCGCGCGTTGACCACCGCCAGAGGACTCGTGTCGTCGAAGCGGTTGAAAAGGCGTTCGAGCGACTTCACCTCGGCCTCGATGCCGTCGGCCAGCTCGCGCGCCCGCTCCTCGTCGATGTCGGTCACGACCGTCTCGATGCGGGTGTGCATGGCGTAAAAGCCCGCGTATGCCACGGGGTGGTCGGGATTCTTGTCGCTGTATCGGAACTCCGAAGCCATGCCGCGCCGATTATTTCGAGAGTCGGCGAAGCACGTACCACGCTATGCGCAGCAGCATCGCGAGTCCGTAAAGCAGCAGCGAGGTGACCGTCACGTAACCCAATTGCGTGAACACCTCGTACCACGGGGTCGCGAAGCGTATGATGGCCGCCCAGTTGATGATGTTGGCCGCGGCGAAGCACGCGAGCCATATCGTGAGTTCGCGGCGTTTTGTTCGGGCCGATATAACGGTATCTTTCATGGCGTTGCGTGGTTAGAGTTCGCGGATTTTCAGATTGCGGTAGTGTACCTCGTCGTTGTGGTCCTGCAAGAGGATGTGTCCCTCGCGGTCGGCGGCGAAGTTCTTCACCTTGGCGAATTTGCTGTGCGACACGATGGTGTTCCACATTTGGTTGCCGCGCTCGTATTCGAGTATCTTCCTGCCGTTGAGCCAGTGCTCGACGCGGTTGCCGCGCACGACGATGCGCGCCGTGTTCCAGCCGCGTTTGTCGGTCAGTTTCCAGCCCTCGGCGGGGATGAGGTCGTACAGCGAGCCGAGACGACGGTTGCCGTTGAAGCCCATCTTGGCGTCGGGGTGGTTCTCGTCGTCGAGGATCTGGTATTCGCAACCTATGCTGCCGTTGGAGTTGATGAAATATTTGATTCCGCTGTTGGCTCCCTCGGTTATCTTGAAGTCGATCGAGAGCTCGAAATCGGTGTACATCTTTTCGGTTATGATGTCGCCCGCGCCCGACTTGGGGGTGATGACCAGCTCGCCGCCGTCGGTCTTCCAGCCTTTGGCCATGTCGCCGCGACCCAAGCTGCGCCACCCCTCGAGGTCGCGTCCGTTCCAAAGCAGCCGCCATCCCTGCTCCGCCTCGCGGGGCGAGATGGTGTTGGCCACGTAATTCTTCTGTTCGATGGCGCGGCTCTCGGGCGTGAGGTCGTTTTGCAGATCGGCGGTCTTGATGCGTATGTCGCGCCAGCGCACGCTCTTGCCTTCCAAGGCTTTGTTGTCGCCTATGCTGTGGACTTGCAGGGCGATGAAGCCCTCGCTGTCGGCGTCGTCCAGAATGTCGACCGTCGGAATGCCGTTGAGCCACACGCGGATGGAGTTGCCCACGGCCTCTATGCGCACCTTGTTCCAATCGTCGTGGCGGAACGCCTTTCGGGCTTCGGGCTCGTTCTCCAACGAGTAGAGCCACCCGCGGCGCGCCTCGTCGTATATGCCTGCGTTGCCTGTTGCCGACGCGGGATCGATCTCGTACTGATAGCCGTACACGCGACCCTCTTGATAGTCGGGTCGCGACTGGCTGCGGAACTGTATTCCCGAGTTCACCCCTTCGTCGACCTTGTATTCGAGTTCGAGGATGAAATCGCCGTAACGTTCATTCGTCGCGAGGAATGTGTTGGGGGCGCCGAGGGTGCTCATGCCCACGATGGCTCCATCCTCCACGCGGTACTTCGCGTCGCCGTTGAGTTTGGTCCATCCCTTCAGGTTGCGGCCGTTGAACAGCGATACCCAGCCGTCTCTCTTCTCGGCTCCCGCTCGGGCCGATGCGACGACGCCTGCGAGCAACAGGGCCGTGATTAAAAGTCTCTTCATTTCAGGTGGTTTTTTGTGGTTTTTATTGTGGATTTGTTTATGTGTCCGAGTCGTCGGCAGCCGTATCTCGCGGCGGCGCTTACAATTTTATGTCGTATATCTGTATTACGCCGCGCAGCACTCCCTCGTCGTCGGTGGCGAGCAGCGAGTTGATCTTGTGCCGCGTCATCATCTTCTCGGCCTCGATGAGCTTCGCCCCCACGCCGATGGTCTTGGGCGAGCGGGTGGCTATGTCGATGGCGCGTATGTTGAAGAACTCGGCTTGGCGGCTCTCCATCGCGCGGCGTATGTCGCCGTCGGTCACTATGCCCTCGATTCTGTCGCCGTCGAGAATTATTATCATGCCCAGTCCTCCGCGGCTCATGGTGTGGATCATGTCGGTCGCGGCGCAATCGGGCGATACTATGGGCAGGTCGTGGCTGCGCATAACGTTGCCCACGGTCATAAGCAGGCGTCGGCCGAGGCTGCCGCCCGGGTGCAGACGCGCGAAGTCGAGCGACGTGAAGTCGCGGGCCTTCATGAGCGCCACGGCGAGCGCGTCGCCCAAAGCTATCTGCGCCGTCGTGGAGGTCGTGGGGGCGAGGTGGAGTATGCAGGCCTCCTCCTCCACCGCCACGTCGAGATGTATGTCGGAGTTCTTCGCCAGCGTCGATTCGGCGTTGCCCGTCATCGATATCAACACGTTGCCGTTGGAGTGGATGAACGGTACGATCTTCAGCACCTCGTCCGTCTCGCCCGAGTAGGAGAGCGCGAGCACCACATCGCCCGTCGAAATCATTCCCAGATCGCCGTGAAACGCCTCGCCCGGGTGCAGGAAGAAGCTCGGCGTGCCCGTGCTGGCCAGCGTGGCGGCTATCTTGCGCCCCACGAGTCCCGATTTGCCCATTCCCGTTATTATCAGTTTGCCGCGGCACTCCAGAATGCGGTCGACGGCCGATACGAACTTTTCGTCTATGGAGTCTGCCATGCGTCCCAGCGCGGCGGACTCTATCCGCAGCGTTCTGCGCGCGAGATCGAGTATCTCTTTAGAAGATAGCGAGTTCATTGATGTTCAGGTCTTTTGTTATATTAACGTACCAAGTTGAATGTACGGCAGTATCTTGTCCGTCGGCCCTCGGCTGCGTTTGCGGAGCCGGACCTCCCATGGCGGAGTTCGGCCGCTTCGCTACGCCGCGGGGTTTACAGCAGTGTCCCGACGACGCTTTCCAGCTCGTCCAGACGCAGCATGTTGGGGCCGTCGCTCAACGCCTCGTCGGGCGAGGGGTGCACCTCGAAAAAGTATCCGTTGGCTCCGAACGCCTTGGCCGCCGCGGCCATCGCGGGCACGAATTCGCGGTTGCCGCCCGTCTTGCCTCCCGCGGCGCCCGGGCGTTGCACGCTGTGGGTACAGTCCATCACGACGGTGGGGGCCGTTCGGCGCATGTCGGCTATGTTGCGGAAATCGACCACGAGGTTGTTGTATCCGAACATGTTGCCGCGCTCGGTAAGCCACACCTCCGCGGCGCCCGACTTTACGGCCTTCTCGTAAGGATACTTCATATCCTCGCCTGAGAGGAATTGCGCCTTTTTGATGTTCACCGTGCGTCCCGTCTTCGCCGCGGCCGTCAGCAGGTCGGTCTGGCGGCAGAGGAAAGCGGGGATCTGTATCACGTCGGCCACTTCGCCCGCGGGAGCCGCCTGATAAGCCTCGTGAATGTCGGTGCAGATGCGAAGTCCCCATTTCGACTTCACGTCGGCCAGCATACGCAAACCGAGCTCCATGCCCGGGCCGCGATACGATCCCAACGAGGTGCGGTTGGCCTTGTCGAACGAGGCTTTGAATATTATGTCGATGCCCAGACGGCGGTTTATCTCGACCAGCTTGCGAGCTACCTCGTCGAGCAGCTCGGCCGACTCTATGACGCAAGGTCCTGCTATGAATTTGGGGTTCATTCCATTCAAGTTTTCAAATTATTCCCTCGTACGCAAAAACTCCTCGGCGCGCGCCAGATCCTCGGGGGTGTCTATCCCCACGGTCTCGATGTCGGTGATTCCCACGCCGATCTTGTATCCGTTCTCCAACCAGCGCAACTGTTCGAGCGATTCTGCCCTCTCCAACGGCGACTGCGGCAGCGAGGTCACCTCGCGCAGCACGTCGCGGCGGAACGCGTACATGCCTATATGTTTATAAAAGGTATGGCGCGCGAGCCACTCGCTCCGCTCCACTCCGCGCAAGTAGGGTATGACCGAACGCGAGAAGTATATCGCCCGCGACTCGTTGTCTATAACCACTTTCGGCGAGTTGGGGTTCTCCAGCGCCTCTATGCCGTCGCTCGGGGCGAAGGGCTTCACCAACGTCGCTATGTCGGTGCTCTCGTCGTCGAAACAGGCCGTGAGGGCGCGTATCTGCGACGGCGAGATGAAAGGCTCGTCGCCCTGCACGTTCACCACCACGTCGTACTCCCCGCCGATGAGGCAGTATGCCTCGTAACAGCGGTCGGTGCCGCTGCGATGGTCGGGCGAGGTTATTACGGCCCGCCCGCCGAACGCCTCCACCGCTTCGGCTATGCGCCGATCGTCGGTCGCCACAGCCACGTCGTCCACGACTCGGCTCACCTGCTCCCAAACGCGTTGTATGACCGTCTTGCCGCCGAGCATGGCTAACGGCTTACCCGGGAAACGTGTCGAGGCGTAACGCGCGGGAATTATAGCAATGACTTTCATGGCTCTGTTATTTCAATGCGAGCTCCAGCACCTCGCCGATCATTCTCACGTAACGGAACGTAAGGCCCTCGACATAGCTCGGCTTGATCTCCTCGACATCTTTTCTGTTGTCTTCGCACAATATCAATTCGGTGATTCCCGCGCGCTTGGCCGCCAGAATCTTCTCCTTGATGCCGCCCACGGGCATAACGCGTCCGCGCAGGGTCATCTCGCCCGTCATGGCTATGCGTTCGCGCACCTCGCGGCCCGTGAATGCCGACACGATGGAGGTCACCATCGTGATTCCCGCCGACGGACCGTCCTTTGGGATGGCGCCCTCGGGCACGTGCACGTTGATGTTGTTCTTCTCGAACTTGGCGGAATCGATTCCCAGCTCGTCGTGGTGCGCCTGCACCCACTCGTAAGCTATCGTCGCCGACTCCTTCATCACATCGCCGAGGTTGCCCGTGAGGCTCAGCGCGCCCTTGCCCGGGGTGAGCACCGATTCGATGTAGAGTATGTCGCCGCCGACCGAGGTCCACGCCAGTCCCGTCACCACGCCGATCATGCCGGCTATCTCGTACTCGTCGTTGCGGAACTTGGGCTTGCCCAGCACCTTCTCCACGTCGGCCTCCGTGAATTCGGGGGCGAAAGCCTCCTCGAAGGCTATGTTCTTGGCGCGGGCGCGGGCCAGCTTGGCTATGTTCTTGTCGAGCGAGCGCACGCCCGATTCGCGGGTGTACTCCGCTATGATTTTTTGCAGTACGGGTTCGGTGAGGATCATTTCGCCCTCCTTTATTCCGTGCGCCTCGCGCTGCTTGCGCACCAGATGCTCGTCGGCGATGCGTATCTTGTCCTCAAGAATATATCCGGGTATGTTTATCATCTCCATGCGGTCGCGCAGGGCGGGATTTATGGCTCCCACGTCGTTGGCCGTGGCGATGAAGAGCACCTTCGAGAGGTCGTACTCCGTATCGAGGTAGTTGTCGTGGAACGTGGTGTTCTGCTCGGGGTCGAGCACCTCCAACAACGCGCTCGACGGGTCGCCGTGGTTGCTTACCGTTATCTTGTCCACCTCGTCGAGTATGATTACGGGGTTCGACGATCCGCAATGCTTTATGGTCTGGATGATTCGGCCCGGCATGGCGCCTATGTAGGTGCGGCGGTGTCCGCGTATCTCCGACTCGTCGTGCAGGCCTCCGAGTGATATGCGTCCGAACTTGCGTCCGAGAGCCGTGGCAACCGAACGTCCGAGCGACGTTTTACCCACTCCCGGGGGGCCGTAAAGGCAGAGGATGGGCGATTTGAGATCGCCTTTGAGTTTTATGACTGCCAAATGCTCCAGTATGCGGTCTTTCACCTCCTCCAGTCCGAAGTGGTCGTCGTCCAACTGTTTGCGGGCGCACTCCATGTCGAGGTTGTCTTTCGTGACGTCGTTCCACGGCAATTCGAGCATCAGTTGCAGATAGGTCATCTGCACCGAATACTCGGCCACGGCGGGGTTTAGACGCTCCACCTTCGCGAGTTCCTTCTCGAAGAGCTCGCCCACCTCCTCGGGCCAATTCTTCTTGGCCGCGGCCTCGCGCATCCGGTCGATCTCTGCGTCGGAGCTGTCGCCCAGCTCGTCCTGAATGGTGCGCATCTGCTGTTGCAGATAGTAGTCGCGCTGCTGCTTGTCGATCTCGTGTTTGACCTTCTCCTGTATCTCGTTCTTCAATTCGGCCATCTGCTGCTCGCGGACGAGTATCTCGAGCAGCTTGCGGGCGCGCGCCAGCAGCCCGGGGGCCTCCAACAGCGCCTGACGGTCGTCGTCGGTGAAGTCCATGTTCGAGCATACGAAGTTTATGAGTCCCCGCTGCGAATCGATGTTCTTTATCGCGAACACGGCCTCCTTGGGCATCGAAGGCGATATGTTGATGATGTTCAGAGCCACTTCGCGCACCGAGTCGACCAGCGCCTTGAACTCCACGTTGGTCTCGTCGGGCTGCGAGTCGCGCAACGTGCGCACCGAAGCCTTCAGGTAGGGTTCCGATTGCAGGTATTCGCCTATCTCGATCTTCTCCAGTCCGCTCAGTATGACGGTCAGGTTGCCGTTGGGCATCTCCAGAATCTTTATGATGCGCGCCGCAGTGCCGACCTTGTACATGTCGTCGGGCGAGGGGACCTCCACGTCGCTTTCGCGCTGGAGCACCGCGCCGAGCAGTCCGCCCGAGGCGTGCACGTCGCGGACGAGCTTGATGCTCTTCTCGCGACCCACCGTGATGGGCGTTATGGCGCCCGGGAAGAGCACCGAGCTGCGCAGCGAAAGGATGGGCAGCGACTCTGGCACGTTCACGTTCTCCACGGGTTCGTCGCCCGCGGTGATGATCGGCACCACCTGATGTCTGCCGTCCAGCAGATCGGGCAGCGTTTCGAAATCGGTCAAATCGATATTATCTTTCTTTTTACTCATAGTTGCATTGTTTCAACCTGCAAATATAATCATTTTCGCCCACTTGCACAATATATAAATGCGCGAAGCGCGGTTCGCGGCGGGCGGCCGTATAAAATATACGTTCGTTCGACCTCTTTCGGTATGTCTCGGAACGTCGAATTTCATACAGCTTCAAATCTCTTGCTAAAATTCGCCGAATCCGTCGGCAATCTCGTCGTGTCGCCGTCGGCGGATCGACCTAAGCCCTTTCCCGTCGCAAAAACGAAACGACCGAAATCCCGTTCGACGGCGGAATTTCGGTCGCTTTATTGTCGTCGCGCCGACGTTAATTCATCAACGGCAGGAACGAGTAGTTCATCGAATAGTCGAGCATCTGCTCCGTGTAATCGGTCTTCGGAACGAGTTTCACATCGACGATCTCGCCATCTTCCCTCACGAGCTCGTAATCGGGATTGACGAATCCGCTGTAGGGCTCTATGCCGAGACGGGCGTAACGCTCCAGCACCTCGCGGTGAAGCTCGGGATCGATCTTAACGGCATACTTCTCCACCAAGGCGCGCCCCGCCTCGTAATCGCCCGTCGACTTTATGCGCTGCACCTCGCGCAGCATTTCGCCGAAGAGCGAGCGTAGACGTTCGAAGTCGTTGACCACGATGTAACGCTTGCCGTCCTGCTCGACCCACTCGATGACGTTATCGGCCTTGCCGCGCTCGTAACACCATTCGGCGATCATCTTGCGGTTGCGCATGTGCGCCTCCTCGACGTTCTTGCCGAGCTCGATGCGCGCGAGCTGCGTCATCATTCCGTTCATTATGTAGTCGGCATACTGCGCCTTTGCGACGTCGAACGAGGGCACGAGCCCTATTTCGACCATCTTCGGATCGCCGAGATAGTAGAGTCCGAACAGGTCGGCGCGAGCCTCCTCGAGCGTCGAGGTGTAGCTTTTCAGCTCACCGCCTTTCACACCCGTCGCGAGCTGTCCCGAACCGTGTCCCAAACACTCGTGCAGGTCGGTGTGCAGATCGTCGGCCAGTTTGCCGTGCTTCTCCATGCGCTCGCGGTCCTCGGCGCGCAATACGAACTCCTCGTTGAATCCGTTGCCCTGCGCCGCCTTGTCGTAAGCGTATGTTATGTTGTCGATGGTCACCGACTTCGATCCGTACTCCTTGCGGATCCAGTCGGCATTGGGCAGGTTGATGCCGATGGGGGTGGCAGGGTAGCAGTCGCCGCCGAGCATGGCGACGGTTATCACCTTGGCCGATACGCCCTTCACCTCCTTTTTGCGGAATGCGGGATCGATGGGCGAGTTGTCCTCGAACCACTGGGCGTTTTGCGATATGATCTGCGTGCGTCGGCAGGCGGTGCTGTCCATGAAGTTGACGGTGCCCTCCCACGAGGCTTTGCGGCCGAGCGGGTCGCCGTAATCCTCGATGAAGCCGTTGACGAAATCGACGTTGGAGGTGTTGTCGCCCACCCAGAGGACGTTGTAGCGGTCGAATTCGCGCAGGTCGCCCGTGCGATAGTAGTTTATCAAGGCGTCGATGATGTTCTTCTGCGGCTGGTCGGCCACCTCGGCGGCGAGCGTCAGCCAGTGGATGATGTGTTGAATGGCTGCCGAGTACATGCCGCCGAGACGCCACGTGCGCTCGACGATCTTGCCCGAGTCGTCTTTCGTCAGCTTCGAATTCAGGCCGTACGATATCGGCTGGCGGTCGTCGGGATCGGCCATGGCGGCATAGAAATCCTCCGCCTCCTTCATCGTCACGTTCTCGTAATAGTTGCAGGCCGACGTGGCCACCAAGTCGTCGCCGTCGGTCTGGTTGAGGCGGGTGGGGTAGAGCGCGGGATCGAACACGATGTCGCACAGCAGCTCCGCGGTGATCGGCATCTCGTTGATGTCGACATATTTGCCGATCATGTTTTCGAACCACTCGCGCTTGAATTCGGGGCGGAACTTGTCGTTCGAATAGTGGTGGTGTATGCCGTTGGCGAACCACACCTTCTTCAGGTACTTTTCCATCGCCTTGAAGTCGGCGTCGTCGCGGTCGCCGTCGTATTTGGTGTATATGTTCTCCAAGGCGTGGCGCACGGCGAGGTTGTACTTGAAATTCTGGTCGAACAGTATGTCGCGACCGCATTTGGTCGCCTCGGCCAAGTAGTATATCAACTTCTTCTGCTCCAGCGGCAGGTTCTCGAATTCGGGAACCTCGTAACGCAGCACCTTGATATCGTCGAAACGATCCACTATCCACGGCATGCCGTCGGTTGCCGTCTGTTCGGCGTCGGCCGCCTTGCCGCGGCATGAATAAAGAGTCGAAAGCGTAATACTCATAATCGTCGCAATTAGAATTGATCCGATGGTTCTCATAATTATTTCGTTCGGGTTCGTTAAATATTTCGTGCCAAAGTTATCGATTTTTTTGGTTTTTCGTCGCGCGGGGCGGCGGAAAAGTCGGCGAACATCCTCGGTTCGAACAAAACGCGGTTCGCCGTCGGCGGCAGGATTGCGCGAGCCTTGGGCGAGCAGCAGTCCGCCGCGTGGGGGCGGCGGCGAACTGCCGACATCGCGAGCGATGTCGAAATGTCGTGTCTTCAGTCGCGGTCGGATGCGATTCGACCTCTGCATTCCGCCCCTTATTTCGGTTTTTCGCCCCGTATTTCGCGATTCGGGCACCTGCGGGCGTCGCGGGTCACTTTGTTTTCCGCATTTGGACGCTAATTGCGATATTCGCGTCGAAACGAATGCGGTCCGCGGGATAACGAAGCCCGAGGGCGCAAAAAACAAAGTATCGCTATGAATGGTTTTTCTATGGAACGCGCCGTGAGAGATAATTGGAACGAAGTCGTTGCGACGGACCGTTCGGGGGCGCGGAGGCTCTTTTCCGATCTGGTGCGCGAGATATGCAGGTTCCATATACTCTTCGAGGAGGCGGGAATCTCGGCGGGTGACCGAATCGCGCTCTGCGGCGAAGATTCGCTGCGGCATACGGCCGCATCTTTCGCCGTGTCGATGTATAAGGCCGAGGCGGTAGCGATTCCGAACGATCTGTCCGCCGAGCGGATAACGGAGTCGTTGCGCCGATCCGATTCGGCGTTGCTTTTGGTCGACGGCCCGACGTGGCGACGCTTGAGCGACGATTACTCGTCGAGCGATCTGCCCGATGTCGTGTCGGCGGACGACGGTTCGGCGCTCCGTGCGAGGCGGACGGTTGCGCGTGCCGCGAGGCGCGTCGATGCGCTCTATGCCGAGCAATATCCGCAAGGGATATGCGCGGGCGACGTGAGCGTCGCGGCGGCAGCGAATCTGCTCGCGGCGTTGCGGACGGAGGAGAAGCGAATAGCGGGTTAGAAACGATGCGGGCCGCCTTCGGAGAGGCGGCCCGTCGTATGTCATATCTTGCGGCACGCGGCGCTGCGGGCCTCGAACCACGGGTTGTGCAGGTCGGATTTGTTATATTGCAGCGGCCTCCCCTCGGGGAACGAAAGGGTGCTGCCGCCCGCCTCGGCGAGGATCAGCTCTCCCGCCGCCGTATCCCACTCGTAAGTGTTGGTGGTTCGCACGTAATAGTCGACGGTCCCTTCGGCCAGCAGGCAGAATTTGTAGGAGCTGCCTTGCTCCACGATCTCCAGATCGGGGTTGGCGGCGCGCAGCTCGTCTATGCGGCTGAATGTCTCGGGCGTCTGGTGCGAACGCGACACTGCGACGCGGAATCCCTCGTGACGGCCGGTCTCCAGCGGCAGCCGCTCGCGCAGTTCGTGTATTCGGCGCGCGTCGTAATTCGGTTCGTCCTGCGGCTCGATGTCGCGGAGCATGTAGGCTCCGTGTCCCTTCACGGCCATGTACATCTTGCAGTGGTAGGGCACGTACAGCACCGACGCCACGCACACGTTGTCGGCCATGAGGGCTATGTTGACCGTGAATTCGTTGTTGCCTTTGATGAACTCCACCGTGCCGTCCAGAGGATCCACCAGCAGGAACAGATCCCAGTTGCGCCGCTCGTCGAAGAGCATTTCGCGCCCCTCCTCGCTCAACACGGGGATGCGGGTAGTGCCGAGATACTCCTTTATGGTGGTGTGGGCGACGCGATCGGCGACCGTTATGGGGGTCTTGTCGCTCTTGATGCTTATGTCGTAATCGTCGCGGTTCTTGTATATCTTCATTATGGCCGCTCCCGCCTTTACGGCGGCGTTGAAACATTGCGGCAGAAGTTTCTCTCTGATCTGTTCTTCTATCTGATTTACAGCCATCATTTAGTTTAGATTTTGGATTGTTCGTAAAATTAGTCATTATTTACGAAATCGTAAATTTTTGCGGTCGAAAAAACTCTTTCATGCGACTAAAGTAACATAATATTGTCTTTAATGAACAGCCGTCGGGCGAGGTCGCCGTGGCGGTGTAACGCGCGGCGGCGAAGAGCGCCGCGGCCGTTGCGGCCGTCGCCGCGACGATCGTCTCGTCGAACAGCAACGCCTCTATCGTAAATAACGGCGCGAGCAGCAGAAAAATTGCGCTCCAAGCCTTTATTCTCGTGCGGCGGAGGTTTCCTATGCGGAATACGAGCGGTGTGCGGATGCGCGTCACCGAACGGCTCGGAATGCGGCGCATGATGCGGGGCGAGAAGCCGTCGAGGGCGATGACCGTCTCGCGGTGGAATATCGCGCAGGGCGCGTCTGCCGCGGAGCGCAACGCCTCGACGTGGCGCGGAGAGTCCGATATGGCTATCGCCGCCGTCTCCACCGCGTCGGGCACGAGGTAGTCGGAGGGGCCGACGGGCAGAATGTAGTCGTACGAAGCCGCCGCCGCGCCCGCGTCGAGATCCTCGTACGGCGTGGCGTATGCGCGGTCGACGAGCACCAGACGTCGGTAGTTGCGTCGCCGCGAGCGATAGAGGGCGCGGATGCGGGCCGAGGGGAGTTCGTCCGACTCCGCCGTATTGACCCGTATCATGCCGTAATGGGTCATTATATTGCGGAAATCGTCGGGACGACGCTCGGCGTCCAGCACGACGATGAGTTCGTAACGGTCGTACTCCGAGCCGAGCAGATTCTCGATATGCTCGATGCTGTTCACGCCGCTGCATACGGCCGATATCCCGACGAATCCGAGCGACTCGCAGCATCCTGCGGTTTCGGGCGCGAGGAACCGTCGCCGTCGCATGGCGCGCGATATGCGCACGACGCGCACCGCGGCGGCCGCCAGAGCGACGGCGAGGATCGAGAGGATTACGTACTGTGCTGTTTGCATACCAGATCGCGTTTGTGTGAATTGATGAGCTCTTCGGCGTAACGGCTCTCCTCTTCCGACAGAAGCGCGCGTATGGCGCGCGTGGAGTATCCCGCGAGCGTCAGAAAGCGGCACAGCTCCTTACGCTCGCGCGGCGTGAAGTCGGCCACGCGTTCGCGAATCTTGGCGCGGCCGAGCGGACGCCCCAAAGATGCGAGCGTGTAGACGGCCTCGCGAACCGTCTGCGGATCGGGATCGGAGGCTATGATGTTGCCGAGCGATTTGTCGGCCGACTCTATGCCGAAGTTGCGCACGATGGCCATGCCCAACATGCGCAGGTTGCGGTTGGCGTTGGTCAGCAGCGGCTCGAAAGCTATGGGGAGGAGTCCGCGGCGCAACAACCCTATGATGCGGGCCGTGTCGAACGGCGCAAGCGGATAGGGGTATGCCGCCAAGGCGCGTACGGCCATCGACGGGTTGGCGGCCATGACGGCCATGAGCGCAGAGACCCGCACGTCGCGGTTGCGCGAGCGGGTGTAGCGGACCAGCAGCGACGCCATGTCGCGATGCGACGGCACGGAGCTTATCAACGTGAGCAGATATGCCCGACGGCTGCCGCGCGAGAGGCGTATGCGGCGCAACAGAAAGCGGTCGAGCGAGTTGCGGTCGACCGCCTCCTGCAAGGCCGAGGTGTCGGAACCGTATGTGTGACGCATGGCGAGGTGCATCGCCTCGGCCAGCGCCATGCGGCGGCGCGGCGTGTCGGCCTCTATCTTGCCGGCCCCTCGGCCGCCCGAGTCGAGCGCGCGGATTATGCGATGCAGATACGCCTCTCGGAGACGCTCGCGCGACGAGGAGATGTTGTCCTTGCGGCGTTTCGCGACCGCGGCGGCCGCGAGGCACGCTATGGCGAATGTCGCGGCGATGGCGGTCAGTATGAGCGCAGCGGTATTCACGCCTCGTCCGATTTATTCGTTTCCACCGTTATCTTGCGCTGCAAACGGCTCATGCAGAGGGGGAATGTCAGGTATTGGTCGACTCCGCAGTCGAGCAGGCTCAGCACGGTCTGTTCCGAGTGCTGCCACGATACCACGTATACGACGGGTCGCCGACGTCGGTCGAATCGTATGCGGCGTATGAAATCCGACCCGTCCATGAACGGCGCGACGGCGAGCACTATGACCAAGTCGGGCCTCTCGTGCATGCAGGCCGCGACGGTCTGGCGCGTCGAGGTGCAGCATACCACGCGTGCGCCGCGCTCGCCGACCATGTCGGCTATCATGCGGCCCACGATGCCGCGTCGGGAGTATATGACGATTTTTCCACTGTTCATTTCGTCGGAAGTTTGCCGTGCGTGACGAACGAAAAATGTGCCAAATGTCGATCGGGTGGAAAAATAAATGATTATCCGCGAAAATACCTTGTTTTGGTCGGGGCGTTTGCGGTTCGCCGCCGCCCCACGCTGCGGACCGCAGGCGACGCTCGACGAAAATGACGGTATTTTTACGCCCGAGCATAAAAAATAGAGCCTCAAATGTTGCGGCGCGAGAATTTTTTGTATATTTGCAGGCCGAATTTCGGCAAAATACATAATATACTTTAGTTAAATGTACGTTATAGTAGAGATCGCAGGTCAGCAGTTCAAGGCTGAAAAGGGTCGTAAGCTCTATGTTCACCGTCTTCAAGGCGACGCGGAGTCGTCGGTGAGCTTCGACAAAGTCCTGCTTGTAGACAACGACGGTCAGGTTAAGGTAGGCGCACCTGCAGTAGAAGGCGCCTCGGTAAAGTGTAAGATCTTGAAGCACCTCAAGGACGAGAAGGTCTTGGTGTTCAAGAAGAAGCGCAGAACTGGTTATCAGAAGTGCAACGGTCACCGTCAGTACCTGACCCAGATTCTCGTAGAGGATATTGTCGCATAATTAAAATTAGAGAAACATGGCACACAAAAAAGGAGTAGGTAGTTCGAAGAACGGCCGTGAGTCGGAGAGCAAGCGACTCGGTGTGAAGCTTTTCGGTGGTCAGTTCGCTAAGGCCGGCAACATCATCGTTCGCCAGAGAGGCACCGTTCACAACCCGGGTGAGAACGTGGGTATCGGTAAGGATCACACGCTGTTCGCATTGGTAGACGGTACCGTCGAGTTCTGCAAGAAGTCGTCGGGCAAATCTTATGTAAGCGTAACTCCGCTGGCCGAGTAGGTCGGGGCGTAACCGCATAGAAAGGCAGGTCGGATATTGTCCGACCTGTTTTTTTTGTGTGGAGTGAGAGGAGATATAGAATGTGGGGCGTATTTAATACACACGCGACAGCAAAAATTGGCGCAACCTTTTGACGTCAAAAAGTTGCATAAATATCTCTCAAGATTTATCTTCGGCGGCTGCGGGGGCGCACCAAAGGTGCGAGCCGCCGAAGATAACACCGCGAAGCGGTGTGCTGGCGCGTGTGTATTTTTGCGACTCGCAGAGTCGCGCGGGCCGCAGCCTCGCCCCGGCGGAGGCCCGCAACTCGTTTAACACTCGTTCGCGGTCTCCGCAGGCCGCAGCCCGAGAAAAATTAAGGTTCCAACTTAAACATCACTTTCATCAATTCCATTAAGGATTTGCTTTTAATCTCTTTTTCGAATTCCTCGTCGGTGAAATCCGAGTCGCCCACGCGGGCGACGAACTCTACCAAGAAAC